>PDWI01016097.1_pt1 | contig 12359 bp, 14 predicted proteins | sample 1430891 | NCBI WGS metagenome assembly PDWI01 (sample SAMN01162508, study PRJNA174530) | Oral metagenome, whole genome shotgun sequencing project. | biome: Marine environment; feature: Marine mammal; material: Swab sample of the gingival sulcus; isolation source: swab sample of gingival sulcus...
AGCCATCTGGCCACAGGAGGGTTTCATGTCGCTTCTAGACGACGCAAAGGCGGTGCGCGAAAACGCCCACGCGCCTTACTCGGGCTTCAAGGTCGGCGCGGCACTGCGCACGCCCTCGGGCAAGGTCTTCGCCGGGTGCAACGTCGAAAACGCCGCCTACCCCGAGGGCACCTGTGCCGAAGCGGGGGCGATTGCGGCGATGGTGGCCGCCGGCGAGACCGAAATCGCCGAGATCGCGGTGGTGGGCGATGCCCCCGCGCCGGTATCGCCCTGCGGCGGCTGTCGCCAGAAGATCGCCGAATTCGCACCGCCCGGCGTCAGGGTCACGATGGCCAACATGCAGGGCGACACGCTGTCGCTCGCCATCGAAGACCTGCTTCCCCACGCCTTCGCCAAAGCTCAGATGGAGGGCTGACCATGACACGCGCTTTTCTCGTTGTTCTCGATTCCGTCGGTATCGGCGGTGCCCCGGACGCCGACCAGTTTTTCAACGACACCAAACCCGACACCGGCGCCAACACGCTGGGCCACATTGCCGAGGCGCGTGCCGCCGCGGGCAAGCCGCTGCACATGCCCAACCTCGACGCGCTGGGCCTCGGCGCCGCCTTGCGGCTGGCCTCGGGGGCGGAAGTTCCCGGCCTGGGCGCGGAGCCGCAGGGGCTTTGGGGGGCGGCCACCGAGGTGAGTCGCGGCAAGGACACCCCTTCGGGGCACTGGGAGATCGCCGGTGTGCCCGTCCCGTGGGACTGGACCTACTTCCCCGACACCGAGCCGAGCTTCCCGCCCGATGTGACCGCCGCGCTGGAAGAGGCGGCGGGCAGCGGGCTTCTGGGCAACAAGCATTCCTCCGGCACGGTGATCCTTGACGAGCTGGGCGCCGAGCACATCGCGACGGGCAAGCCCATTGTCTATACCTCCGCCGATTCGGTTCTCCAGATCGCCGCGCATGAAGAGCATTACGGGCTGGAACGGCTCTACGATCTCTGCCGTGCCATCGCGCCGATGGTGCACGGGATGCGGGTCGGGCGGGTCATCGCACGGCCCTTCGTCGGTACGCCGGAGACGGGGTTCACCCGCACCACCAACCGCCGCGATTTCTCGCTGGAGCCGCCGTCGCCGACGCTGATGGACTGGGCGCAGGCGGCGGGGCGCGACGTCCATTCCGTCGGCAAGATCGACGACATCTTCGCCGGGCGCGGCATGGATGACGGCATCCACGGCACTGACGCCGCCCTGTTCGATGCGCTTGTCAAACATGGCGAGACCGCCGCCGAGGGCAGCCTCACCTTCGCCAATTTCGTCGAGTTTGATGCGAAATTCGGCCACCGGCGCAACGTGGAAGGCTATGCCGCCGCGCTGGAGTGGTTCGACAGCGAACTGCCGCGTTTCTTCGCCACCCTGCGCGAGGGCGACCTCGTGATCTTCACCGCCGACCACGGCAACGACCCCACATGGATCGGCACCGACCACACCCGCGAGCGTGTGCCGGTCGTCGGCCGCGGTGTCGGGGCGCGCGCCGTCGGGCTGGTGGGCTTCTCCGACATCGGGGCCTCGGTCGCAGCGCATCTGGGGCTGTCGGAACGCGGCGCGGGCAAGAGCTTCCTGTGAACCGGGTGGCGCTTGCCGCCGCCTTCTGAAATGATGCCGCCCAAGTGCGGATTGCCCAAGAACCGGAGGCCCGGATGCTCGACCATCTGACGATCGTGAAACACCCCCTCGTGCAGCACAAGCTGACCCTGATGCGCCGGAAGGACACATCCACCGCGAGCTTCCGCCAGCTCTTGCGCGAAATCTCGCTGCTGCTGGCCTACGAGGTCACCCGCGAACTGCCGATGACCACCACGAGCATCGACACGCCGTTGCGCGAGATGGAGGCCCCGCTGCTGGCAGGCAAGAAGATGGCGCTGATCTCGATCCTGCGGGCCGGCAACGGGTTGCTCGACGGGGTGCTGGAGCTGATCCCCTCGGCGCGCGTCGGCTTCGTCGGCCTCTACCGCAACGAAGAAACGCTGGAGCCGGTGAAGTATTACTTCAAGGTGCCCTCCGAGATCGAGGACCGCCTCGTGATCGTGGTGGACCCGATGCTGGCCACCGGCAATTCCTCCGTCGCCGCCATCGACATGCTCAAGGAGGCGGGCGCGAAGAACATCCGCTTCCTCTGCCTGCTGGCCGCGCCGGAGGGTGTCGAGCGGATGCGGCAGGCCCACCCGGACGTGCCGATCGTCACCGCCGCCGTCGACGAGCGGCTCAACGAGAACGGCTACATCACGCCCGGCCTCGGTGACGCGGGCGACAGGATGTATGGCACCAAGTGACGATTTTTATTGCGCAAATTTGAACGGATTTGCGTCGGGGGCCTAGACAGCGCTGGTATGATCGGCCAAAGTGCGCCTACATCTTGTGTGGGGGCACAGTATGATATTTTCTCGCTCAGCGAGCGCATTGGCGCTCTGTCTCGTTTTCAGCGGCACGACTGCCGGAGCCTATACTCTGGACCAGGCCGCGCGGCCTGCGGAGTATCCGCCGGCGTCCTACAATAGTGACGTCTATATCGACAGTCGCGGATGCGCCTATGTGCGTGCGAATATCGGCACGGCGGTGAACTGGGTGCCGCGCCTGTCGCGCGACCGCAAGACGGTGGTCTGCGGCATGCACCCGACGAACGTGGCTGCCGCGGCGACGCCACCGCCACCGCCCCCCCCGCCGCCGGCCCCGAAAGAAGATGGAAGCCCGTCGCAGGTGGTGCCGGTGGCAGCCCCTGCCACAGTCCGGGCCGCTGCCGCGCCCGTTCCGGCGGCGCCCGCAGCGCCTGCCACGACCGCAGCTGCACCGGCCACCGTGAAGCGCACCATGACGGTGACCTGCCCGGCGGACGGGTCGACCGCGCGGGTGCGAATCGGGCGCGATACCCTTTCGGTCAACTGCGCTCCGAACCAGCGCACGACGCAGAGCTACATCGTGCGTCACGCGAATGGCGACCGGACCCGTCTTGTGATCCGGGCCAGCGAGCCTGTTCTCGTGGCCGAACCTGTCGTGCGTGCTCCCGTGGCCACCCGCCCCGCAGCCACCAGCGGAACGGTCGCGTCCAATGGGCGTGTGCGCATCGGCGGCGTGGCGCCGGGGACGGCAACCAACAATTTCGGCAGCGGATACGGTGTCGGCGGCGGGGCTGCCCCCGTCGATCCGGTTCCCGGTCTCACGGCAGGACGCCCCGTCTTGCGGAGCCTCGGGCTGCCCGCTGTTCCGTCCGTCACCGCTCCCGCGCCGCGCGCCCCCGCCGCGCAGCCGCGCCAGCGTGTGATCATTCCATCGGGTTACCGCTCCGCCTGGGACGACAATCGCCTGAACCCCAACCGCGGCCCGCGGACGGCCCGTGGCGATGCCCAGATGGCGGCGCTTTATGATGTGACGAAGGTTCCGATGGCCGATGCGAACCCGGAAAAGCCGAACGGGCTGATTGTCCAGCCTGAAGCCGGCCTCCTGGTCTCGTCCAAAAGCTCTCAACCGGCAGGGGTGCAGGCCGCACCCGCCGCGCCGACCGGAAGGCGCTATGTGCAGGTTGGCATGTTCAACGTGATGTCGAATGCCGAGGCTGCGGCGGCGAAGCTCCGCGCCATTGGCCTGCCGGGGCGGATCGCCAAGACCCGATCAGGCAAGACGGTCGTGATCGCGGGGCCGTATGCGAGCGCGGCAGATCTGCGCGCGGCCCTGGCCAAGGCCCGCAACGGCGGCTTCTCCGACGCCTTCACGCGGAGCTGACAACACACATCCGGTTCAATGCACCGCCCGGCAGGCCACCCGCCCGCCGGGCGTTTCGTTTCGGTCAATCGAGACAGATATTCTGAAGCGCGACCCAATCACCGTCGGCGAGGAGCGGTTCGGCCTGAGCGAGGGGCACCGGGTCGGCCTCGATGAGGGGCAGGGTGGTCTCGCCGGTCTGGTCAAGCGCGTAGGCATAGGGGGTGGACCGCACCCGCGCCTCGGCGAAACGTGCCAACAGGATGTCGGGGCTGACATCCGCCGGGGGGGTGGTGAAGAGCCGCTCGGCATGGGCGGCGAGAACCGCGTCGGAGATATGGCCGGACGTCAGCAGGCGCGCCGTCGCCAGCAGGCTTGCGTTTTGCAGCAGCGCCAGCATCGGGTCCAGATCGCTGCGCCGCTGTGCCTCGGCAAGGATGAACCCTGCGGCCACGTCCGGCTCCTCGAAATCTTCCACGAGGGCGCGATTGAGCAGCGTGATGCCGCCCGGCAGGTGCCCCGCCTGGATGCCGCTCGACGACAGCACGACAATCTTGCGCGCGCCCGGCCCCAGCACACGCTGGTCCAGACGCGCCAGGGCCATGTTCCCGAGAGCCGCCGTGCAGGGGGCGCCCGTCAGATGCTGAATCTGTGTGAACAGCCGCTCGCCAACCGCGATTCGCGTGGCGTCCGGGAGTACCGAAACGGTGTGGTTGCGCAGCGCTCCCGGAAGCCATGTCACCGACAGGGTGCCAAGCCCGACCGCCAGCAGCACGGACAGGATGATGCGCAGCCTGCCGGGGCGCGGCTGCGCGCGGTCAATGACGCGGCGCACCTTCGCGATGGCCTCGATCATGTCGGCGTCGTCGATCTCGATCTGTTCGGTCTCTTGCGGGTCGTCCGATGGCGCGAAAAGTGCCGGCCGCTTCCCCGGATTGAGGCGGATCACCGCCGGCAGCGACCAGTGCGCCAGGGGCTGGTCGTGCATGTCGGTGATGGTCAGTGTCGCGTCGCCAACCGAAACGATCACGTTCTGGCGCTGGGCACCATCGTACTGGCGCCACAGGCCGGGCGCCTCCAGACGTTCATATTGGGTCAGGGCCGTCATTCGCGGGCCGGGCTGCTCATGGTTTCGTTTTCACGAGCATAGCCGGCTTGAACTTTTCCGGCAATCCCGCCCGTTTTCCCCTCAAATCTCGTCCACGTGCTTGCGCAATTCGAACTTCTGGATCTTGCCGGTCGAGGTCTTGGGCAATTCCTGAAAGACGACCCGCTTGGGCGTCTTGAACCCGGCGAGGCGCGCGCGGGCGAAGGCGATCAGCTCTTCCTCGGTAGCCTCGGCATCGGGCTTCAGTTCGACGAAGGCACAGGGCACCTCGCCCCACTTCTCGTCGGGCTTGGCCACCACCGCGCAGAGCAACACCGCCGGGTGATGCATCAGCGCGCCCTCCACCTCCACCGACGAGACGTTCTCGCCGCCGGAAATGATGATGTCCTTCGAGCGGTCGGTGATCTTGATGTAGCCGTCGGGATGCTGGAAGGCGATGTCGCCGGAGTGGAAATAACCGCCGCGGAAGGCGGCCTCCGTGGCCTCGGGGTTCTTCAGATACCCCTTCATCACCACGTTGCCGCGGAACATCACCTCGCCGATGGTCGCCCCGTCCATCGGAACCTGCTCCATGCTGATCTCGTCGAGCACGGTGATGTGTTCCATCATCACCTGCTGGACCCCGGTGCGTGCCTTCATGGAAAAGCGGGCCTCGTCGTCCAGATCGTCCCATTCGTCGCGCCAGATACACTCGACCGTGTGGCCGTAGGTCTCGGTGAGGCCATACATCTGCGTGACGGTAAAGCCGAGCGGCTCGATGGCGGCGAGAGTGGCGGCGGGGGGCGGCGCACCGGCGGTGTAGACGTTGACGACGTGGTCGAAATCGCGCCGCTCGCTGTCCTTCGCGTTGACGATCATCCCCAGAACGATGGGTGCCCCGGCGAAATGCGTGACCCGCTCGTCGGCGATGGCATCGTAGATCGCGCCCGTGGTGATGTCGCGGCAACAGACGACCGTGCCGCCCACGGCGGGGATCGCCCAGGTGTGGACCCAGTTGTTGCAGTGGAACAGCGGGACGATGGCGAGGTAGACGGTGTCGCGCCCCAGACCCCAGTCAAGCGCGAGGCCCAGCGTGTGCAGGTAGGCGCCACGGTGGGAGTAGACAACACCCTTGGGGCGGCCGGTGGTGCCGGAGGTGTAGTTGAGCGCGAGGCTCTCCCATTCGTCGGTGGGCATCAGCCAGGGGTGGTTCGGGTCGCCGTCGCGGATGAAATCCTCGTATTCGATGTGACGCCCGGAGGGGGCGAGGCCGGAGGCCGGGTCGCAGACCTCGACGATCTGTGGGCCGCCGCCCTCCATCCGCGCAATCGCGGCCTCGACGACACCGAGGAAGGCGGTGTCGACCAGCGCGATCTTCGCTTCGCCGTGGCCGAAGATGTAGGCGATCGTGTCGACATCGAGCCGCGTGTTGATCGTGTTGAGAACAGCGCCGGTGGCGGGCACACCCCAATGCGCCTCGGCCTGCGCGAGGATGTTGGGCAACAGCGTGGCCACCACGTCGCCCGGTTCGACGCCCGCGCCCACCAGCGCGGAGGCAAGCTGCGACGCGCGCGCGTGGTACTCGGCGTAAGTGAAGCGCCGCGCCCCGTCGACAATGGCGGTCCTGTTCGGAAACACCGCCTTCGCGCGGTTCAGATGCGACAGCGGCGACAGCGCCACATGGTTTGCCGCATTTCGCTCCAGTCCAGCTTCATCCTTCAGCCAACCCATGACGTCCTCCCGTTTCCAATCCCGAAAACTTGGCATTGCCCACCGCACAGGGTCAATGCCTCTTGCTCACTCCCCTGCGTCTTCATCTTGGCAAAAATACTCACAACACGGCATTTGCCTCCTTTGAGACGCCAACAAATTGTGCGCTGGCGCGCCCACTATTTCTTGTGCGAGGGGCGCTGCCCCTCGCGCTCTCCGAGGTATTTCAGGACCAAAGAAGCGCAGTGGTGAGATCTGACAGGCACAATAGAGCTCACGCGCCGATGTCACGACCATGCGGCTCGCAACCTGGCACCGTGTTCCTGACGGAGATCCGGTGGGGCGGAGCAGTAGAGCCTTTGTCTCGTTGCCATCGGGTTTGAGGGTAAAGATGGAAACGCCGACGCTCTGGATTGGTAGCATGGCAGTGCCCTTCATCCGCAAATTCCCGAAGCCTGCACATGGATCGTATCCGTCGGGGGCGGAGCCGTTCAACATGCGGCCCGTGTGCGGCGAAACCGCTGGCGGGGGCAGGGCGGGGTCGTTAGGTTTGGCGCATGATCCTGTCGCATGGCCGCCGTTACATTTTCATTCACGCTCCCAAGACAGGCGGGACGTCGCTGGCTTTGGCGCTGGAGGCGCGGGCCATGGCGGATGACATCATGGTGGGCGATACGCCAAAGGCGCTCAGGCGGCGGCGGCGGCTGAAAGGCATGCAGGCGTCGGGGCGGCTTTGGAAGCATTCCATGTTGTCGGACCTTTACGGTCTCGTCACGCAGGAGCAGGTGGAGCGGTATTTCGTCGTCACGCTCGTGCGCAACCCGTGGGACAGGATGGTTTCCTACTACCATTGGCTGCGGGCACAGAACTTTGAACACCCGGCCGTTTCGCTGGCGAAAGCGCGGGATTTCCCGGGTTTCCTGAATGCGCCGTCGATCGTTCAGGGCATGGAGCAGTTCCCTTATGGGCGCTATGTTCAGGATGCGGCGGGCGTCGAGCAGGCCAATCTCTTCCTGCGGCTCGAACACCTGGATGCCGACGTTGCCCCGTTCGAGGCGCATCTGGGCCATGCTCTGGGCGCGATCAGCCATGTGAACCGGTCGAATCGGGCGAAGGACTGGCGCGGGTTTTATTCCGATGCGGATGCGGAACTGGTGCTGTGTTGACATTCATCTACACCACTTGAGAGCGCAGACGAGACGGGTGAAGCCCAAATAGTTCCTTGCGAGCTTATCGTAACGTGTCGCGATGCGCCGGAAGTGTTTGATCTTGCTGAAGAACCTCTCCACTGCATTGCGGTCTTTGTACAAATGCGCATCGAACCTGCGCCACGAAGCCGTGGTGGAACGGCGTGGCACGACCGGAGTTGCGCCGGTTTTGGCGATGGCGCGCATTGCACGTGCGCCATCGTAGCCTTTGTCCGCCAGGACGAAGTCGGCTTTCAAGCCTTCCAGAAGCGGCTCGATCTGCGTGATGTCATTCCGCTGCCCTCCGGTCAGAAGCAAACGCACCGGGTTGCCGTGGGCGTCGGTTGCAAGGTGAATTTTACTGCTGATCCCACCGCGTGAACGACCTAACGCTTGAGCTTCAGCCCCCCTTTTTGTGCTCCGGCACTATGCTGGTGAGCCCGCACGATTGTGCTGTCCACAAGAATGTACTCAAAATCAGGGGTATCCACCATCGCATTGAAAAGGCGATCAAATACGCCAGCCCGACACCATCGGTTGAAGCGGACGTAAACCGAATTCCATTTCCCGAATTCATCGGGCAATGCCCGCCAATGCGCACCCGTCCTCGCGAGCCATAGAATGGCTTCCATGAATTTTCTGTTGTCTTGCCCGCTGCGCCCAGGATCACTTGCCTTGCCGGGTAGATGGGCTTCCATCTTCGCCCAAACAGTGTCGCTCAATTCTGTCTGTTCAATCATGCTGGCCTCCCTTCCAGTAACAAGCTTGAATCACAAACTCACTCTGCCGGGAACCCCGAATGTCAACACAGCCTAGGGGTAGTGCGTCTCGTAGAGCGGTTCCAGCGACTGATCGTTGAACAGCGACGAAACGGAGGTGCCGCCCCAGATGTTGAGGATCGCCTGGGCGAAGATCGGCGCGGTGGTGACGGTGCGGATGTTGGGCGTTTCCTTCACCGCCTTGGTCGGCTCGATCGTGTCGGTGATCACGAGGCTCTTGAGCGCCGAACCGGCCACCCGGCCCACCGCCGGGCCGGACATCACGCCGTGGCTGATGTAGGCGTGGACCTCCTTCGCACCGCTGTTGATCAGCAATTCGGCGGCCTTTACCAGCGTGCCGGCGGTGTCGATGATGTCGTCGATGATGATGCAGCGCTTGCCGGTCACGTCGCCGATCACCGTCATCTCGGCCACCTCACCGGGCTTCTCGCGGCGCTTGTCGACGATGGCGAGCGGGGCGTTGATCCGCTTGGCCAGTTCACGCGCGCGCGCCACGCCGCCCACGTCGGGGCTGACCACCATCACCTCGTCGAGGCACTCCTTGAAGTGGTGCTTGATGTCGAGCGCGAAGATCGGCGATGCGTAGAGGTTGTCGACCGGCATGTCGAAGAAGCCCTGGATCTGCGCGGCGTGCAGGTCCATCGTCAACACCCGTTCGATGCCCGATTGCGCGATCATGTTGGCCACCAGCTTGGCGCTGATCGGGGTGCGGGCCTTGGAGCGGCGGTCTTGGCGGGCGTAGCCGAAATAGGGGATCACCGCGGTGATGCGCGAGGCCGAGGAGCGGCGCAGCGTGTCGGCGATGATGAGCAGCTCCATCAGGTTGTCATTGGCCGGGTTCGAGGTCGGCTGGATGATGAACATGTCTTCGCCGCGCACGTTCTCGTGGATCTCGACAAAGATTTCCCCGTCGTTGAAGCGCTCCACGCGGGCGTCAACCAGATCGACCTTCGCGCCGCGATGGATCGACATGCGCCGGGCGATCGCGGCGGCCAGCGAGTGGTTTGCATTCCCGGAGATGAGTTTGGGTTCGTTGATGGCAGGCATGGGCTTTCCCAATCGGTCTGTGGAACAGAATCGTGACGGCTATCGTTGACTTCGCATAGCACCGGGATAGGTTCGTGGCCACAGGGGCCGGGCAGGGAGCGTAAAAATGCCACGTGTGGACTTCTATTTTTCAACGGTTTCGCCGTTCACCTACCTTGCGTTGCCGCGGTTTCGCGCGCTGACGGAGGCGCGCGGGCTGGAGGTCAACTGGAAGCCGCTCGACCTCGCCGCGCTGCTGGCGCGCACCGGCGGAACGTCCGTCGAACAGATGCACCCGTCGCGTCAGGCCTACCGTCTGGCCGACATGGCGCGGCAGGCGAAGCGCGCGGGGCTGCCGATCAATCCGCAGCCATTGTTCTTCCCGGCCAACGCGGCGCCCTCGTCCTACGCCATCGTGGCCGCGCAGAAGGCAGGTGGGGGCGACATGGCGGGGTTGGTGCAGGCGATCCTGACGGCGATCTGGGCGGATGAGCAGAACATCGCGGCGGATGATGTCATCAAGGCGGCGCTCTCGGGGGCGGGTTTCGGTCCCGGCCTTGCCGACAGCGGCCTGTTCATCGGCGCCGAGGTCTATGGGCGCAACCTTGAGGACGCGGTGAACGCCGGTGTTTTCGGTGCGCCGACATGGGTGACGGAAGACGGCGCCGTCTTCTGGGGGCAGGACCGCCTCGACGATCTCGCCAGCCATCTGGAGGCGTGACGATGGACACACCGGGCCTCGTTGCGGGCTTTCCCACCCATGTCGTGAAGCAGGGCAACGGCGTGCGTCGGGCGCTGTTCGTGCATTGCTCGCTGGGTCACAGCGGCAACTGGACGGGGGTTCAGGCGGAGCTGCTCGACAAGCTGTCCATGACGGCGTTCGACCGTCCGGGCCACGGCAAGAGCGGCGAGTGGAACGGCGAGGGCGGGGCCGACGGGCTGCATGCCCTCACCACGCGCATTGCCGCCGCCCTGATCGACAAGCGGGCTGACCTGATCGGGCACAGCTACGGCGCGACGGTCGCGCTGCGTCTGGCGATGGAACAGCCGGAAAAGGTCCGCAGCCTGACGCTGATCGAGCCGCCGCTGCTGTCGCTGGCCGCGGGAACGCCGGGCTACGAGAAGCACGAGGGCGCGATGGCCGGCTTCGAGGAGGCTGTCGAGGCGGGCGATCTTGCCACGGCGGGGAAGATCTTCCACGAGGCTGTGAACCCCGACACGCCGTGGGAGAGCCTGCCGGACCGGCACCGCGACCGGTTCACGGCGCGGGTTGGCGGGGTCATGGCGGAGCGGGGCGTGACGGTGCACGACGCGGCGGGGCTTGGTGTGCCGGGCCGGATCGAGAGCGTGACCCAGCCGGTGTTGCTGATCGAGGGCAGCGAGTCGCCGCAGGTGATGCGCGACGTGCAGACGGTTCTGTCCGCGCGTCTGCCCAACGTCCGCCGGATGGTGGTGATCGGGGCCGGACACATGGCGCCCATCACCCACCCGGTCAATGTTGCGGGCGAGATCGCGCAGTTCCTGAAGGTGTGAGCGCGGGGCCATGCCCTGACGGCATGACGGCTATGCCGCCGCGCGCCATTGTCTTGCGAATGAAAAGGGCTACCTGTGCGGGAAACCAATTCAGTGAAAAGGAGCCTCTCATGAGCGAGAGCAACTATAACGAAATCGTCAAGGATATCGCCACCTACGCGGCCAAGCTCCGCAAGGATATTCCCGAAACGATGAAGGGTTTCGGGCTGATGTCGAAATCCGCCAGCGACGACGGCGCGCTGACGGAAAAGACCAAGGAACTGATCGCCACCGGCATTGCGGTTGCAATCCATTGCGATGGCTGCATCGGCTTTCATGTCCGCACGCTGGTGAAACTCGGCACCACCCGCCAGGAGTTCGAGGAAGTGCTCGGCATGGCGATCTACATGGGCGGTGGCCCGGCGCTGATGTATGCCAGCAAGGCGCTCCGGGCCTGGGAAGAATTCGGCGGCGCCACGGAATAAGCGCTCCCGGATCGGTACTATTGAAAAGGGCGGCCATGTGCCGCCCTTTTGCTGTCTGGTTCTGGTATCAGCCCTCGGCCGGGCGTGCGCCGAGTTGCTTGTCGAGCATGAGAAGGTTCCAGCGGTTGTTCTCGGCCGCGGAAACCTGGTCGAGGACGGTTGCGAAGAGGTCTTCTTCCTCGATCTGCTCTTCGAGGAACCAGTTGAGCATGTTCAGGGTGGAGTAGTCCTTCTCGTCATGGGCGAGGTTGAACAGCGCGTTGATCTGGGTGGTGACGTCCTTTTCCATCTCGAGCGCGGCGGCGATGGCCTCGGAGACGGTGCCGAACTCGGTTTTGGGGGCGTCCATGCCGGTCAGCGTAATGCGGCCGCCGCGCTTGGAGAGGAAGTCGTAGAAGCGCATGGCATGTTCGGTTTCCTCGACGCTGTGGGCGCGGAACCACGCGGCGAAGCCGGGCAGGTCGATGCTGTCAAAATAGGCGGCCATCGAGAGGTAGCTGTAGGAGGCGTTCATCTCGTGATTGACTTGGGCGTTGAGCGCCTCGGCGACCTTGGGATTCATCTTCATGTGTTTTCCTTTCAGGGTTTTGCGGGATATGGCGATTTCAGGGGGCAATTTCCACTGTATATTGCCGATTTCTTTTAAAAAACCGCGTAAAAACAGCATGTTGTTGAAATTGCAGGGCTTTTGGAACGGTTCTGGATCCCGACGGATTCCATCGGGATCACGGCGTACATGCAATTCTTTTGCATCTGGGTTGTAGTTTCTTGATCTGAGTCAATTTGTAGTCTTTTGGAATCGTGCGACGTTGGCCCGAATTCCTGCTGGTTTTCA
>PDWI01008218.1_pt1 | contig 12358 bp, 9 predicted proteins | sample 1430891 | NCBI WGS metagenome assembly PDWI01 (sample SAMN01162508, study PRJNA174530) | Oral metagenome, whole genome shotgun sequencing project. | biome: Marine environment; feature: Marine mammal; material: Swab sample of the gingival sulcus; isolation source: swab sample of gingival sulcus...
TGAGGAGAGGGAGATTTGACTAATCCAAAGAATATTTGTATTTTCGTTAGGGTAAATAAAAAGGAATATAAAAGCAACAAAGAATATGTTTTCAGGAATCGTAGAAGAATACGCAAAGGTCGTTAAGTTAGAAAAAGAAGGAGATAATCTCCATATTACAATGCAATGTAGCTTTACTGACGAACTAAGCATAGACCAAAGTATTGCACATAATGGCGTCTGCCTAACGGTCGTTAGTATTGATGATGATTGCTATACGGTAACGGCAATTAAAGAGACCCTTGAGCGTAGTAACCTTGGCAAATTAGCCGTGGGCGATTTGGTTAACCTTGAGAGAAGTATGCTCTTGGGCGGACGACTTGATGGGCATATCGTTCAGGGACACGTAGATCAAACAGCTATTTGCGAAGATATTCGTCAAGCAGATGGCAGTTGGTATTTCCGCTTTAGCTATGAGGATAGCAAAGAGATGGCTCTAAAAGGCTATGTGACCGTAGAGAAAGGCTCTGTTTGTGTCAATGGGGTTAGCCTAACGGTTTGCAACTCAAAGAAGAATAGCTTTGAGGTAGCCATTATCCCTTATACTTATGAGCATACTAACTTCTGCCGTTTTGAGATTGGCACAATGGTAAACTTAGAGTTTGATATCATTGGGAAATATCTCTGTAAGATGCAGGCTTATCTCCAATAGAGCCGTGAAGAGTCGGATCAAAACGTTTGTGTGCTTCCTTGCTTTGCTACTTTTGAGTCCAGAGCAAAAGCTTTTTGCCCAAGAGCAAGCAAAACAGAAGATTGGTGCTGTCGTATGCTCTGTGCTTTCTGATGATACTAAGCTAGAGAATGCTCGCTTTCCTCTTATTCGGCTCAGTAGTGAGGAGCAGTTAAAAGTTGAGTTTGACTTGCTTAAGCAAGAAGATAGGAGCCTTGCTTATCGCTTAGTTCATTGCAACTATAATTGGAAGCCTTCAGCCCTGCAAACGATTGAGTATATTGATGGCTTTGCTCAATATGAACTAGAGCCTCCGAAGTACAGCAACGGAACGCTTCAGGACTATCTGCACTACCAATTATCTCTGCCTAATGACTATACGAAGATTAAGACCTCGGGAAATTATAGGATTGAGATTCTTGACCTAGATAATGATGAGGAGCTTATTCTGACAATCCCTTTTGCTGTCTATCAAGAAGAGATTAGCGTTTCTGCAGAGGTAACAGATAAGACCTATAAGTCAAGTAGGGGAGGCTATCAGCAAGTCAATGTAAGCCTAGAGCTGAATGGAGATAACAATCCTAGAATTGCTCAAGAGCTAAAACCTATTGTGCTACAGAATGGGCGTTGGGACAATGCGTGTTCTTTGCAGTCGCCCTCTTCTTTTGGATTAGGAAAACTCGTTTATCAGGACTACAGCGGTGCGATTTTTCAAGGAGGAAATGAATACCATAAGCTAGAGCATTTACTGGATAGAGGCACAGGACTTGGTGTCTATCGGCAAGACCTCTTCTTAGGCGTGTATCGCCTTGAGCTATATCCTCATAAGAATAGAGAGGCAGAAGCCTATGTCTATGACAAAGACCAAAATGGGCGATGCTATATCCGTTCCTTAGAGACTGACTATCCGAGTACGGAGGCTGACTATCATTGGATTGATTTCTCTTTTAAGTCTCCGCGAATAGAGGGCGGAGATGTCGTGATAGAAGGGGAGTACTTCAACTATCTGCCGATTGCTCAGCGGAGAATGCTTTACGACAGCGAGACACGAAGCTATAGCAAACGTATGCTCGTCAAGGAAGGCTATCAAGAGTTTCAGTTCCTTTATTTGCCTCACGAACAGATTAAAATGAGTGCTACACAGACAGAGGGGAGTCATTATCAAGCGACCAATGATTATCAAGTCTTAGTCTATCGTCGTTCAGTTAGTGATAGAGCTGATAAGCTAGTTGCTTATCTTATGCTTAGGCAGTAATTGATATAAAAGGAAAAAGCCTTAGAACCGACGTTCTAAGGCTTTATCTTTTTATTTGGGGAAGTCCCTAAGGACTTAAAACTTGTATTGCAAACGGAATGTTAGGATATCGTCTGCTCTATCTTGTTCAAAGCCTGCAAGCTGATTGCTTGTTTCGTTCCTATTGATTTGATAATAAGCTTGGAAGCGTAAAGCAGGGTTGATATGCCACAGCAAGCCCATACCATAAGCAGAGTGCCTAATGTCCGCTTCTCCTAAGTTCTTTGCCGAGCTAATATCATTGCCTGATACTTTAGTATTCGGATCGTAGTAGTCATACTTTAGCACAGCCGAGAGTGGAAGCTTACCTAGGTCTTGGACAAGCATCACATAAGCTCCGCTACAATCACGTAGATAAGTAGGCTCATCTAGTGGAGCCTCAAGAGGGCTTCTACTATTATTCGCAGTAGCAGGTTGTGAACCGAAGATATACTCTCCTCTAAGCTGTGTAAGCCCTAGAGAAGTTTTGAGCTTTGCTTGAGCTTCGAAACCAAAATACTGACGAAGCTTATACTCGTCTGTCGTTGTTTCAGCCTTGAAAGCTCCGTTATCCATTGTAAAGATTTTATTATTCCCAAGCTTGCGGAAGCCATAGTAGTGAGATGCTCCTAGACCTAAGTGGAATGATGAGCTTAACTGCTTGTTGAAAGTCAAGTGGTTGATCAAATCCTTTCTACTATCAGTCTCTCGTCCGATACCATTACCGGCAATGAGAGAGGTCTGAAGCTTAAGGCAAGACCACGGAGATTTTTTGTCGGCTTGTAGTACAAGTGTTGCACCGACATCACTATCTTCAGCAAAAAGCGTACGGATAACCATTGAACGCTCTGGTGACTCTCTTAGAGAAGAGGAATAGGTTAGTTCATAGCCAAAAGGACGAATAAATAAACCCATCTTCAAGTAACTACTAGATAGCTTCTTCCAAGGTGATGATAGCTGGAAGTAAGACTCAACGACGCCTACACCTCGTTCTGTAATATTGAGAATCATTCTAGCCTTAGCAAGTTTATAATCATAAGTTGCTTTGAAGTAGCCACGACGTAAACCGATAGAGTTCTTACTCTTGGCGTGGATATTCCCAACCTCTAGGTGACTAAACTCTTCTCCGAATTCAGTTTCTGCTTGCAGGTAACCTCCTATCTTAAGTCGGCTTTGCTTTTCTACAGCTTGCTCTAGGCGTGCTGTTCTCTTCTGAAGCATTTGGTATTCACTTCTTTTGACTTCTTGAGCATTCATTGCGATAAGACTTGTCGCAAGAATACTTAGACTAACTAGTGCTTTTTTCATCTTAACTTATTTGATATTAATTAATAAAAGAGGGAGCCATCTCATTAGCTTGAGATAGTTCCCTCTATGTCTATTTAAGGTTGTTGCTTAAATCCCACGTCCGTGGCATTGCTTAAACTTCTTTCCACTACCACAGGGGCAAGGCTCATTACGACCAATCTTCATTTCCGCCTTGGCTGGTTGAGCTTTCTTTGGCTCTGAAGGATCGTTATAGGCACGACTCTCTGTGTAGTTCTTGTCTCTCTTAGGTTCAGGCTGAGCCTCCCTAACTGGAGCTTGAGGACGTTGTTCCTGTTGTTCAGCTTCAAAAATCTTAATACGCATTAGTACTGAAGCAGTCTTCCTATTCATCTTATCCAACATATTGCGGAAGAGAGAGTAGGATTCTAGCTTATAGATTAGCAAAGGATCCTTATTTTCGTAGCTTGCATTCTGTACAGAGTTGCGAAGCTCGTCCATCTCTCTTAGGTGTTCCTTCCACGCCTCATCAATCATATGTAGGAGAATAATCTTCTCAAAATCATTGATGATTGAGCGACCTTCAGTCTCTGTAGCTTCCTTGAGCTTACAAGTTACTTGATAAACTCCTTTACCATCAGTTAGAGGTACTTGGATTAGAGGTTCTGCTTCTTCAAAGCCTTCCATTCCCTTAGCTTGCTCATAGATATTCTTTAGTACAGGAGTTGCTTTTTGAGCAATGCTGTTGCATCTATGTTCAAAGGTCTTCATTACCTCATCATAGACGCTGTCAATGATAAAGTCTTTCTTGTTCTGACGGAAGTCTTTTTCTTCAATCGGATTCTCAATAGCAAAGATACTCATTAGATCGTCAGAGAAGCTAGGGAAATCAAAGACTTCAAGTTGACGTTCTACTACCGTTGTGATAGCATCATAGAGCATATTCATTACGTCCATCTCAATACGCTCTCCCATAAGGGCGTGCTTACGACGTGCGTAAATTACCTCACGTTGAGAGTTCATTACATCGTCATATTCAAGCAGACGTTTACGAATCCCAAAGTTATTTTCTTCAACTTTCTTTTGAGCTTTCTCTACAGCGTTATTAAGCATTTTGTGCTCTAATACTTCCCCTTCCTCTAGACCGAAGCTATCCATTAGACGAGCAATTCTATCAGAAGCGAAGAGACGCATCAAGTGGTCTTCAAGAGAAACGAAGAAAACAGAACTACCTGGGTCTCCTTGACGACCTGCACGACCACGAAGCTGTCTGTCCACACGGCGAGATTCGTGACGCTCTGTACCTATAATTGCTAGACCTCCTGCCTCTTTAACTTCAGGAGTAAGCTTAATATCAGTACCACGACCTGCCATATTAGTTGCAATAGTTACAACTCCTGCTTTACCTGCTTGAGCTACGATCTCGGCTTCCTTTTGGTGAAGTTTCGCATTTAAGACGTTATGCTCAATGCCACGAAGACGAAGCATTTTACTTAATAGCTCGGAAATTTCTACCGAAGTAGTACCGACAAGTACGGGACGTCCATTCTCTACAAGTGTAACGATTTCTTCAATTACTGCATTATACTTTTCACGCATTGTCTTGTAGATACGATCGTTCATATCGTTACGAGCGATAGGACGATTGGTTGGAATAACCACAACGTCAAGCTTGTAGATGTCCCAAAGTTCTCCTGCTTCCGTCTCGGCAGTACCTGTCATACCTGAAAGTTTGTGGTACATACGGAAATAGTTTTGCAGCGTAATAGTTGCAAATGTCTGTGTCGCAGCTTCTACCTTAACTCGTTCCTTAGCCTCAATAGCTTGGTGCAAGCCGTCAGAATAACGACGACCATCCATTATACGACCTGTTTGCTCATCAACAATCATTACCTTGTTATCCATAACAACGTATTGGTCGTCTTTCTCAAATAGGGCATAAGCTTTTAGAAGTTGGTTAACTGTATGAACACGTTCACTCTTAATAGAGTAATCGGCAAGCATTGCTTCTTTCTGTTCAACCTTTTCTTCTTGAGAAAGCCCCTTGTTGTCAAGTTCAGCTAAATCACTTGCAATATCAGGTAATACGAAGAAGTGTTCATCATCTGTCCCTCTCGTAAGAAGATCAATACCTTTGTCTGTCAGCTCAATGCTATTGTGTTTTTCGTCAATAACGAAGTATAGCTCATCAGTCGCAATATGCATTTGACGCATATTATCTTGTAGATAGTATTCCTCAGTCTTGAGCAAACCTGTCTTAATGCCCGGTTCACTTAGGTATTTAATGAGAGCCTTATTTTTAGGAAGTCCCTTAAATGAACGGAAGAGTAAAAGGAAACCTTCCTCTTGTTCTTCTTTCTTATCAGAAGCAATCTTACGTTTAGCTTCTACAAGGAGTTGCTGTGTTAGTTTCTTCTGTGCTGCTACCACTTCTTCTACTTGAGGTAAGAAGCTCTCAAACATTTGATCATCTCCCTTATCTACAGGACCAGAAATAATCAATGGAGTACGAGCATCGTCAATTAATACAGAGTCAACCTCATCGACAATCGCATAGTTATGTCTGCGTTGTACCAAGTCTTCAGGACTTGTTGCCATATTATCACGCAGGTAGTCAAAACCAAACTCGTTGTTCGTTCCGAAAGTAATATCTGCGTTATAAGCATCACGGCGAGCTTGTGTATTAGGTTGGTGCTTATCAATACAATCAACTGTTAAGCCGTGGAACATATATAGTGGCCCCATCCACTCGCTATCACGTTTAGATAGGTAATCATTCACAGTTACAACGTGTACACCATTCCCCGTTAAAGCATTCAGAAATACAGGTAGAGTTGCAACGAGTGTTTTACCTTCCCCTGTTGCCATTTCGGCAATTTTTCCTTTATGTAGGACTGTTCCACCGATGAGCTGAACATCATAGTGAATCATATCCCAAGTCATTTCATTACCACCAGCAGTCCAATGATTAAAGTATATGGCAGTGTCGCCCTCAATACTTACGAAGTCACGACCCTGTGCGACAAACTCTCTGTCTTGCTGAGATGCAGTAACTCTAATCTCATTGTTTTCGGCAAAACGACGAGCAGTATCTTTAACGATAGCAAAGGCGATAGGGTGAATCTCATCAAGAACTTCCTCCATCTTGTCCATAACAGCTGTTTCAAGCTTGTCAATCTTAGACCAAATCTCGTCCTTTTCATCTAGAGACTTTCCCTTGACAGAAGCTTTTAGTTCTGCAATCTCTTTGCGATCTTCTGCAACGTAGTCTTGTATTTGTTGCTTGAGAGCATTTGTTAATGCTCTTAATTCATCATTAGTTAGAGCTGATATTTCGCCTCCTTTTTCTTTTACTTTTTCGACCCAAGGCATTATTTCTTTTAGGTCTCGTTGTGATTTATTTCCAAATAGTTTGGATAGTACGTCTAAAAATCCCATTATATATTTTGTTCTTTTATTTGCTAATTATGCTTAATGTTGCTTGCTTGTTTGTATTTGTTCGTTTGTTTTAGTTTGGAGGTCTAATCCTTAATATCTGACAAACAACCTTTACAATCTCTCGAACATCACGAATTATAAAATCCTCTTTTGAAAATTTACGCCCTGATTGATAGATGATTAGAGGAGATTGGATAGCCTTAGTCTTTGGCTGAATATCTAAGTTTTCCGTTTTAGGAAGAACCTCCCATCCATTTAGGGGGAGGAAATAGACATCTGCACTTCTCTTTCTATCAATACTATTACTAAGGAATTCTGAGTCCTTATTTATGCTATTAAATAGAAGCTGGTCTGCACTATAGGCTGAAGCAATCCCTTCAACTTCCAGAAGTATCTTTGCTGTTGATTGGACAATGTTTGCATAGATTACTTTCTTCTGCCCAATTAGTTCTCTGTTTAGGAACAGCTCTCCATTAGCTAACTCCTGAACCCATTGTCCACTACCATATAGGGCTGAAAGGTACATATTGACTAATGCCCTCGCCTTATTTGTATCAAGTTGATGATAGGCTTCTTTGCTTCCGTGTTTACTTGGTATATTTGTATAGCCTGTCCCTGAGACTACAATTAGGCAGTGTTTTAAGCCAACTTTTTTTTCTAAAGAGTTGAATAGTCGCTTTATATCTCTATCTAGACGGAGGTACATATCTACATCTTCTGCAGCAGTCTCCTCATCTTTATTCGGATAAAGCGTATAGCTTAGGTTTAGAAGTGATGGACTCTTACGATATTCGTAACCGGCATTCTCAATAAACTTAATAGCTAAATCTGTTATCTCTTCATTAACTTTAGCTGAATGCTTAAATTCTTCAATTCTTTTTGAATTGTAAGTGTAATTAAATTTCTTAGACCAAGGCGTGTAGGAGATTGCTTTATCCTTATAAGCTCTTAGAGGTGTCCAATGGATAGCCCCTGTAAGAAGACGCCTATTAACGCCCTTATTTGAGTTGTTATACGAACTAAGAAAAGCAGGCATTGATGGATAGAAACTTGTTGTCGCCCAAGCGCCAAAGAGGTCATCAAGCCAAAATGCACCATCTGCAAGAACTCCTGAAGATGATAGAGCTTCTCCAAACGAAGGAGCGATGCTATAGACTAGTGAAGAGTTTTGAGAAGCTAATTTTAGCCTATCTCCAAGTGTCGCCACTCTTAGAGCTTTTGGGGAAACCTGTTCTCTTGTGTAAACTCCATTGTGAAGTTTATCAAGGAAGATATTCTCCCATTTCCCTCTTTTTCTATTATATCGCTTATCTGCAGTGATACCATGTGTGGAAGGTAAAACTCCTGTATGAATTGTGGCAACACTTGCAGGGAAGTTGTTAAAGACCAATGGAAACTCAATAGCAGGGTAGTAGAGTCCCTCACTCATCAAGCGACGAAACCCTTGCTCATCCATCATTGGGCTTAGCTCCTTGAGAAGTTCTCCTCTAAGCTGATCTACAGATATGCAAACAACTAGCCGTGGCAATTCTTGTGCCACAAGCTTTGTGCTTGGTTGCATTGCGAACAATGTAACGAGCGAACTTAATAATAGACGTATATAGCCTTGCTCCATATTTGTTTTTAGACTTAGATTATTGACTAAGTTTATTTCTACTTCGTGTCTTCCAAAATTCTGCTAAACGAATAGCTGATAATGTCAGCAAAATAAGCGCTATCAAGTAAATTACCACATTAAAATGTTGAGGTAAAAATACTACCATAAGGAAGAAACCCATTAGACTTACAAAGTTAGCAAAATGATAGCGATATGCCCAATTATTTAGCCTCTTAATTGATAAAAAAGGCACTCCAATCAATAAATTTAAAGGATTAAGCACCCAAAGGTTATAATTTGGGAAGACGTGAGGGTGTTCTGAATAGAAAGAGATATAGAATAACAATAGTCCAACCAAACCTGTTAAGCCGAAAATTATGAGATCCCAACTGCGGTTCAGTACTATTCCTTTTTTATAAAAACGCCAAACTTGAGTGTATAGGAACAGAAGTAAGATAATGGCTATTGTTAGTGGATGGCTTAGATAATACCATACATTTCTATCTACTTTTTTTATGCTATTTTCGCCAATAACCTTGATTGATTGAACGAGGCTTCTTCTTTGAGTATTACCTTGTTTATCTTTACTGATTATATCATAATGGGGGAGGATAATTGCTAAATAATTAGGGAGGAAACAACGCTCCTCAATGTTTATAGAGTTATCCGTAGGTGCTCCAAGTGCAAGGTCTGTTCCTAACACTAACCAAGGGTTTTCAGCTTCAAGCTTGTTGATCTCATCTCTCCACGTTGAGGGGGGGAGTTTATGCTTTAGCTCCTTTGCTTCTAGATAAAGTTGCTTCTCTTGATTACTTTTACTTATTGCAGTCTTGATGATGTTTAGAAGCCGTATAGAGCAGTTGTCATAAAAAAAGTTATAACGATAAATCCTGTTTTGAGGCTCAATGTTATTTATCAAATAATGCCATAGATAGCTTTTAGTTTCGTTATCTAGATTGAGTGTGATTTCGGTTATGTTACTCCCTCTAGATAGGTACTCGTTGATATAAAAACTTGTTGCTATCGGAACTACAAGATAGTCTGTTTGTCCACTTAGAAAGTGAAAGAGGAAATTGTCTGTAAAGTCAAATATCCCATAGTTTAAGGTAATATCAATATATTGAAGCCTGTCCTTAATTCTAAGACCTGCGTGCCCATAGACAGTATAGCTTGCTTCATTACTTGGGCTAGCTGTAAGTATGCTAATTTGAGATTCGCTGCTGATTTCATTTGGAAGATGATAATAATTATCCTGTGCAGATAGTTTAGATACCTGCAGACAAAGAGCAAATAAAGATAGAATGCTCCAAGATATTAGTTCCGATAAGATCCTACGAATTGTCATACTAAAAAAGGGAAGCTGTAGATAAGGTGTTAAAACCCCATACAGCCTCCCTTTATTGATTTAATATCTAATTGATTTTGTTGTCAAGGGAATTTGCTTATTCCTTATTTAACAATCTCAAGAAGTTCAATATCAAAAACAAGAGTACTACCTCCAGGGATAGGACTACCATAGCCTTGTTGGTCGCCATAAGCAAGATCAGAAGGGATAACTACCTTAACCTTTTCTCCAACTTTCATTAGTTGAAGCATTTCAGTCCAACCTGGGATTACTTGTCCTAGTGTAAGCTCAACGCCATCGTTAGCATCAAACGTCTTGCCATCAACAAGCGTACCCTTGTAGTTAACTTTAACCTTAGAGTCTTTTTGTGGCATAGCTCCTGTACCAACAGTAAGCACCTTATAAGCTAGACCGCTTTCTGTTGTTTGAACACCTTCTTCTTTCTTGAACTCTTCAATGAACTTAGCTCCTTTATCCTTTTCAGCCTTAACTTTAGCTTCAGCTTTTCGGCGAGCTTCTTCTTGCTTCTTTGTTTGGAATGTTTGCATTAGTTCACGTGCTAGGCTATCAGTCATCTGAATGTTTGCAGAGTCTTTGCTGATAACAGCAGTGAATGCTGAAAGTACTGCATCTAGGTCTAGAGAATCCTTCTTTAGCTTAGATGCCATTTCAGAAGCTGTGATACCACCTGCATAGTAGCTAAATTTAGCTCTGTCGTTTAGTCCTTCTTTGAATCCTTTCAAGAACATATCACGATCAATAGCAGCTTCTTTAAGGTCCTTAAGAGCAAGTTTCTTTTCTTCTAGCTCTGCTCCTGTTAGTCCTTCAAGCTCCTTTTCTAAGTTTTTCACTGCATCTTGACGACGATCAATTTCTCCTACAAGCCCTTGGCTTTGTAGAATGCCAATAGCATAGCTGATGCTATCGTTTTGAGTCTTCAGTTGAGCAACTTTGTTATTACTACAAGAGAATGCTCCTAGTGTAAGTGCTAGAGCCGCAGCTCCTACGAAAATTTTCTTCATAAACTTTACTTATTTGTTGAATTATTATTTTATTATTTCTTTAGTTTGATTGTCTTTTTCTTGCTCCCTTTTAGAACGATGACTTTATCCTTATCGTCTGCCTTTTCTTTATAGGGCTTAACGTCTAGTAGCTCAATCTCAAAGATTAAGGTTGAGTGAGGTTTAATAGCATCACCTGCTCCTCTTGCTCCATAGGCAAGGTCGGCGGGAACATAGAACTCGTACTTAGAACCTTTATTCATAAGGCAAAGTCCTTCAGTCCAACCGGGGATAACGTTTAGTAGAGGGAAGACTGCAGGCTGATTACGTTTGTATGAATTATCAAACTCCTTGCCATCAATAGTCTGCCCTTTGTAATGTACAACAACGGTATCTTGGACTGTAGGGCGTACGCCTTTGCTTGGTCGTAGTACGCGATATTGCAAGCCACTCTCTGTAGTCTTAACTCCTTGGCGTGCCTTATTCTTAATTAGAGCAGAGTCATTCTTGCTTTTATAAGCTTCTTTTGTCTTAGCTTCAAGATTACGAATATAACTTGTTACTAAGTCTCTTGCTTGATCTAAGTTTAGGGAATCGCCTTTCTCTTCAAAGAATGCCATACGGAATCCTTCAAAGATACGTTCACGACTCAGTGAGTCATCAGGTAGCTGTACAAGGCTTTGGCGAAAGCCATTACCATTAAGCTTGCCGAATGCATAGGCAACGCTATCTCTTTTGCTCCAAGCAACTTCTGTAGAACTTGTTTTCTTTGTTCCACAAGATGATGCTAGTAGTAGCATTGATAGGGTAGCTAAGCTTAGGCTTTTCTTTGTAATAAATTGCTTCATTATTTGATTGCTTTAGACGATGTCTAAAAGTTCAATGATGAAAACAAGGGCACTCCCTGGTTGGATATGCTGTCCTGCTCCACGATCTCCATAAGCAAGATCTGATGGTAAGCTTACCTTCCATTTAGAACCAACAGGCATCAACTGAAGAACTTCTGTCCAACCTTTAATCACGCCCTTAAGAGGAAACTCTGCAGGCTCGCCTCTATCCATAGAGCTGTCAAAGACTACACCATTGACTAGTGTCCCGTGGTAGTGGCAACGTACAGTATCATCTGCCGTTGGTTTTGCTCCATCACCCATCTTGATCACTTCGTATTGTAAGCCACTTTCTAGCGTTACAACCCCTTCTTTGTGACCATTGATCTTGAGGTATTCTTCCCCTGCTTCCTTATTAAGCTTCATTGTCTTAGCTTGAACTTCTGCAAAGTATTGATTGATAACTTCCTTTGCTTCTTCAAAAGTCATTTCAGGCTTTTCTTCATTCATAATCGCATTAAGACCTGCTAAGAAATCTTCGCCATTAACTTTTTCAAATCCTGATGACAGAAAGTTCTGTCCAATGCTCAATCCAAGAGCGTAACTTACTTTATCCATTTTTCTTTTTTAATTATTCATTATAAGTCTTTCTGTTATATAGAAAAACGTAATACAATACAAAGATACAAAAATAATTTGCAATATTACCCTATAGACTTAAGCATATTATAAGCTTTTATGTCTTTGTTTGATTCGCTTTCTGAATAGCCTTAAAGAATACTTTTTTGTAACATATTTTGGGATAGAGTTATTCTATATTTATTTCTGCTTTGAGCTTCTTTTATCTCTCGTTTTTTGAGGGGAACTTTCTGTTCTGATTTGTGATACTTTTTGAAGCTAAC
>PDWI01008219.1_pt1 | contig 12358 bp, 16 predicted proteins | sample 1430891 | NCBI WGS metagenome assembly PDWI01 (sample SAMN01162508, study PRJNA174530) | Oral metagenome, whole genome shotgun sequencing project. | biome: Marine environment; feature: Marine mammal; material: Swab sample of the gingival sulcus; isolation source: swab sample of gingival sulcus...
TAAAGCGAAGCGGAGTGAGGGGAGCTCGACACCTAAAGTAATGCTGTGGAGTCTTAAAGCTTGTAATGTATTGTAGTGTTTCATAGGCTCTGAATGACAGACTAAAGTTTTTACCTGAGATTAGTATTAATAGTCTTAAACTATTTAACTAATATTACGTTTACCACTAAGAGAAGGATAAAACTCAGAAAATGCTGTTCCACCTAGTATCAGCACTACACCAATAACTTGAAGTGCCAACATCCGCTCTCCCAAAAACAGAGCTGAAAACAGTAAGGCTGACATGGGTTCAAGGTAAGTATAAATAGTAATAGTCTGCAGTGAAAGGTTTGGCAGTGCTGTAAACATAAGATTCATCGCAAAACCCGTATTCACTATACCTAGCACTAAAACGGCAATGATTGACTTTGTCGAAAAATCTGTTGGCATTCCATTACCTTGGTATATGACAAAGCCCAGCACAACAATAGACGCAATAAATAGCTGCCACATAGTGCGCTCATGTCCTTCAATGCTCACAGCAAGTCTATTACAAATAAGGAAACCTGTATAGGTCAAGCAAGCAGAAATTCCACAAAACAGCCCAAAACTAACACCACCCGTTAAATCATTGCTACTGATGAAGACCATGCCAACTGCCACTATCATAAACCCGACAATCTTGTGCTTTATCAATTTCTCTTTAAATATAAAAGGCGCTAACACCATGGCAAAAACCGAACCACTACTACTTAATATTTGAGCTAAACCAACACCTAGCTGTCTGAATGCTTCATATAGAAAAAGCCAGCTTGCACCCATAAATATCCCTGAAAACACAATCATCCTAAATGACTTTTTATCTTCAAGAAAAGTAAAACCCTTCCCCTTAATTAGTATAATTAAGAGCATCATCAAAGTACCAATGACTGTTCTTGATAGAACAATTTCATAACTACGCCATGAAATAAAACTGGCTATAACACCATTAAATCCAAAGATAAGCATTGCTGAAATAAGCTCAATATTACTTTTTTTCATCCTTCATATTCCTTTTTTACATCCAATTGTGTATCAGTTCATCTTTTATACTAAAAGGCGTTGTTTTAGTAATTTTAATTTCCTCACAACCATTGAATTTCGCAAATTCTAATACCTTTTTTAAAAACGGACTTATCCACAAGTCATCCTTAACACCCTCTTCTATAGCAAGGTGAATAATCTCTAGTATTTTCTCCTTTCTATGAGCCTTGCAATCCATCCTACCTATAAAAGAAGACCCATATAAAATTGGTAGTGCAAAGTAACCATATTTTCTCTTTTCCTTTGGCAGATAACACTCAAGCCCATATCTAAAATCAAATAATTCCTCTAATCTATCCCTATGTATAACAGCATTGTCAAAAGGAGATAGAACGTTGACATTATTTGAAACAGAAGTGACTTCTTCATATAGCAGTCCACTCTTTATATAGACAAATTTCTTGTCATTAAGACTTATTTTTTCAACTTCCTTCTTTTCTACCAGCTGCTCCAATACTTTTTCAATATTGTCCTTAAGCTCCTTCCCACGCTTAAGATGGGCAACCTGATTTACTGTAGTAAAAGAATACGCATTTAGGTATTGTTTTACCAAATATTCAGCAAGTTCAAAGTTGCTAGGCAAGCTTTTATCTACTGATTCTGGAAGTACTCTTTCAGCAATATCATATACTTTTTCAAAGCCACTTCTCTCACATACCATTAGTTCTCCTTGAAAAAATAATTTTTCGATAGCAATTTTTGTAGGTGTTCGATTACCCCAACTATCCTTTCCAATGCTATCACTTTTAAAATCACGAGATTTCTTTGGCCCTTCTGCCGTTATTTTATCTAACACATACTTCATGATTTTTCTTGTTTCAAAATCAACTTCTTTTGCCTTCATCTGATTCATTCTAGGCAGAAAAAATCTATAGTTATCCATTGGAAAATAAGAGGCAACAGGATAAAAATACTCAAATATTTTGCGCTCTTTGATTAAATCATCAAAATCCTCTTTTTTATAACCTGACATACGTGACCAAAGGATGTGATGATGAGCCCTTTCTACAACAGATAGAGAATCTATCTGTAGGTACCCTAATTGATTTATTGTGTTAAGGATACCACTTTTACCCACACCAAAAGAATTATCCTCTAAAAGCCCCTGACTTTGCAATGTTAATATCCTTAGTTGCTCTAAATCCATTATTAACCCTTCCTTCGATAGTTCTACACGATTGATATGTTGATATGAGTTTACACCCAAACTTCAGCTAGTGTTTCCCTAAATAATTCATCAAGTTTCTCTGTATCGACTTGAGATGCTGTACTATAATCCTTCACTCTATTATCATAGTATGCAATCTGCTTTTCAATAAATTCATTTAAAAGGTCAATCTTCGGTTCTTTGCCCAGTTCAATCCCTGATTTTTTTCTCTCTATTAAGCTCTGAATCGCCATTTTTAATGCTACATCATCAACTAGTGCATCAACAAGCCTGTCAAACTCAATTGGCGCCATCTCACCTCTAGTTTCAATCCACTGACATGCTAAGATAGGTCTTAAGATATAAAAGTATTTTTTTAACTTTACTAAATCAGTTTGGAAAAAGTCTTGGTAATTACCCTTTGCCATATGCAAGTAATGATAAGTGCAAGACTTTGGATTAAAATAATTCTGACTTAGCTCCCTAATTTCGTCTACTACTGAATACCGCTCTAAATATATTAACGGACTTTGAAGCCACTCTAATAGTGCTGGATTTGACTTTCTAAAAAGTTTTAACGTTTTTCTAAGCTCCCAACCAGCAATATCTAAATCATTTGGCAACATAAACTCCATTGTATCCTTTTTCTCATCAATTGATAGATACCAATTATAATTATGAACATAAATAAATCGGACATCCCAATCACTATCCTTTGATGGAAATCCCCACGCCCTACTGCCTGACTCAACCGCATATAGGATTTTAATGTCGTTCTCTATTTCAATTCTCTGTAATTCTCTTTTTATTTCTTCAATCATCTATTACTCCGTTTTTTATAATTTCTCTAAAACATCTGGAAGCCAGAGGTAATTGTCAATGGTAATTTCTGGCTTGTTATCCAACGAATATGTGTAACAATGGTACTTCCCCCTCTTTAACCAAACACTGTGAAGACCTGCTAAATTTGCCCCTTTGATATCAGCCATAGGATTATCACCAATCATCGCAATGTGTTTGGATGGCTTATCAATTAGCTTTATCATGTAGTCAAATAAATCAGTGTCAGGCTTTGTCCTTCCAATTATCTCTGATGATACTATCTCTGAGAAAAACTTCGTCAATCCCAAACGACTTAACTTTAGGTGCTGAATATCCAAAAACTCATCTGTCAGTACATAGAGCTTATATTTCTTAGCTAGGCTATCAATAACTAACTGCAAATCAGGATAAGGCTCTATGTTATCCAGTACAACACGCCAATAATATTCACTCACCTCAGCAGATGTAAGAGTAGAAATACCAAGTCTTTTTAGTGTATTTTGGTACCATCTAACCCTATCATTTCTGATAGTCTCACCTTCAAATTCCCGAATAACCTCAGATTTCGATTGACGATAGGCAGAGTAAACTTCTTCCATACTGTAATCAGAACGCTGACTAATAAAATCAGCAGTCAGTAAATCAGCTTTATTTTTTGCATCTGTTTCATTATACAGCGTGCCATCCACATCAAAAATTATTGCCTCTATCACGAAATTCACCTTTCCTATCTAATATTATTAACTCACTATTCCACACCTTAATACACTATACAATAAGAACCAAAGCTTCATCCAAACCACGCTGTCATTCAGAGGAACGATGCAAGGAGTGACGTAGGAATCTAGCGTGGATAATAAAAAACTATATATTTATAAATGCTTGCAAATGCTTAGATTCCTACGTCGCTACGCTCCTCTGAATGACATATGAGGTTATCTTTGTAGAAAAAGCATTTGCACTATTGTATAGTATTTCCCACTATGTCTCCCAAGACTCTGCTCTTTTACGAAACACCTTAAACGCTGTTGGTAGCGTAATTCCAGAAACCTTCTTGCAATCCACCCACTGCTCTAAACTCTCAACACTTTCCATAACACTGCTAGGATATACCTCTATTTCCCATGAACTCATATGCCACTCAATATGACTAAAAATGTGTTTTTCCTTTTTGCCTTTTTTTATACTAATTCCTTCATAACCACGCTCTTCTAGCCATGAAAAGACGACATCTTTTGACACTTCACCATCAATCATTGGAAATTCAAGCATCCCTGCCAAAAGACCCTTATTAGGACGTTTTCTAATCATCACCTCATTGTTCATATAAATAAGGAGAACAGTCTTTTTCTCAATTTTACGCTTCTTTTTTTCTTTTTTTATTGGATAATCTAAAGGATTCCCCTGATGAAATGAACAACAGCACGATGAAATTGGGCACTTTTCACAAAGAGGTTTGCCATTTGGTAGACAGATGGTTGCCCCAATGTCCATGATACCTTGATTAAAAAAGGACGCCTCATTATGTGGCAGAACCATCTGCCAAAACTCCTTGATTAAACGCTTACCTGCTACACTCCATACATCACCATCATAGGCAAGAAGTCTACAAGCCACACGGATGAAGTTTCCATCAACAGCTACTTCATCCTTGCCATAGGCAATACTTGCAATTGCCCCAGCAGTATAGTCACCAATACCAGCAAGGCTTAATAAATCCTTTTTATCCTGTGGCAAATAGCCACCCCACTCATCCACAACAGTCTTAGCTGCTTTTTGAAGGTTTCGAACTCTGGAGTAATACCCCAGACCTTCCCATTGTTTCAATAAAACATCTTCATCAGCTTTTGCCAAATCCTCTATTGTAGGAAAGGCGAGCATAAAGCGATTAAAGTAATCTATCACTGTATCCACCCTAGTCTGCTGCAGCATAATTTCTGATACCCACACACGATAAGGACTTGGGTCATCACGCCATGGAAGAGAACGTGCATGCTTGGAATAATGACGAAGCACAAGCTCTGACAGTTTTTCCTTCTCTGTAAAATCCGCTATCCTATTGTCATTCAAACTACACTTTTCTCCCATAGACTCTCCGTTTTAATCTACTTTTTCTATATACTACAACAGCCTCCCAAGGCACTATAGTAATTGTACCACAGAAGGCTGTCTTTTTTATCTATTATTTATGTATTTTTATATGAAAAACATGTTCATGCTAGGTTCATTATAATCTTCACAAAAATCAATCCAGAATTCTTTACTCTCTTTAATCGCTGTTGTATAGTTTTCATAAATTTCCAAAGGAATATAACCATTGATTGACATGCACTTATAGAACTTATTTAGCCCCGCGATATTCTGCTTTACCGTTTCAGGTGTCGACCACATGCACTTTCGAACAAAGAAATCTCCAAAAAAGTCATCTAGGTTTTCAAACTGAGTACCCTCTTCCATTGTTAGATTATTATAATATGCCAAAAAATCATTGAGATAAAACGAAACATTCCAAAGATGCCTACTTATCGTTTTATCCTTTAATCCATTCTCTTCTAAATACTGAGCAAAAACTTCAAGATACTCATTATTTTTTTCTACTATTTCATTAACATCTCTTTCCATATCAAGCATAACGCCCTCCTTATTTCCAATATAATTCAGCTTCTCCCTATTGATATTACTTCATATACACAAGGCAATAACTTAACTTAATTTACCTAAAACTATAAAATATCCTCAAATTCAACACCATATCTTTCGCACCAATCCTTAGCTATAGAGAAGTACGCTTCTTTTCGAAAAGCAAAGTATTCCTCTCTAATCCCCAGATAAAAAATCTCATCTTTGAACTTTCGATAAGGATGTTTTTTCCGTAGAGAATCTAGCAGCTTATCTCTTACTAAATTATTTTCCATAGAATAAGAGAAGTCCTTCATTATCTTATATTCATTTATCTCATACTGCGAGGGTAGTCTTATATATTGATTTGAATAAATTATTTCTTCTAACAAGTCCTTATCTTCATCACAATTCTCTACATCAAGGATTATAATCTCATCAGTTTTGGTATTTAAAAACTGTTCTGAAGTATCTGAAATCATATCAAAAGCATCTACTATATTCTCAATTTTAACCATTTAGTACTCCCTTTGTTCACAACCTTATTTGACATCAACTCAATAGTTAATATCCCTTTTCTAAACTCAAAAGACTAGAAACAATATAAAACTATCTCCTGTTTATTAAAAATTTTACGTCTAAATCAATGCAGTCAGGAAGATTATCTGCAAATTTATCGAGCATGCTGTAATAATCAGAACTGTCAAAGACAAATCTACTCACTTTATCAAACCACTTTACTTTTTCACCGATGTGATGCGCCTTATTATCGCGTGTAATATCAACACCAATTATATTCCAAGCAATACTAGTTCCCAAATTTTCGATTTCAGCTATCACGATTATACATGAAAAGTCACAATCATCTGGACACATCAAAATAGGGCATCTCGTCTTTTCATTAATGCTTGGATTTATCCTATCCCATACGATTTGGTTTTCTTCTCTAATATTCATACCTAAAAGAGTTGGAATTAAGCCCTTTAAAGATAATTCAGGATGTAATTCATCAAGTTTCTCATCCAAGAAAGAGCCATCAATACAATAGTTTAGATAAGTGTCATCCCAATAATCACTATTATCTAGCTCTGCTTTTATCACATTGAGCATAATATATCCTCCCAATTTAGATATAATTAGACTTATATTTCAACATAACAACTTATCATAAATTAGCTCGATTTATCGCCAAATTCCTATAATTCAAATCATTTCGCTCAACAAATCCCAGAGATTCCCAAAACTCATTGCCCTTTTGATTATCTGAATATACAACTAATGCAACTTTGTTTATTCCCTCTAATTCCAAAGCTGTAATGACTTCTTTCACGAGTTTCTTACCAATTCCACACCTTCTATAATTCGGATTTACTACAGCATGATAAATATAAGCCCTTCGACCATCATGACCTGATAAGATAGTACCCACCAGTTTCTCACCATCTCTACATACAAAATTAGTATTTGGATTACGTTTTAAGAAAGCATCAATCCCCTCTTTAGAGTCATCAAGCGACCTTAAACCCATACCATCTGTATTTGACCAGAGATTATAAGCATCATCATAGTCATCTATTGTCATTTTAATAATATCCATGTTTCACCTGCTTGAACATATTCTGATTTCACAATAATTACGGAACCCTCAAAACCATCATATCACTTATTGAGCAAAAATTAAACGATTTTCTTTGTCGTCAATAAAGCTCTTCTCGACTACTCTTAAAAAATTAACTATAAAAAAAGTAGTTACCCCAAAGATTGAGATAACCACTTAAATTTATTTTACTTATTTTTATAGTCAAAGTGATTAAATCCAACACGCTAATTGTCAAATAAATCAGAAATAGACAGCTGAATAGGTTTATTCTTTTGTTCATAAGTATTCAGATAGTCAAATATCTGTTTATCGTCATAGACGATATTGTTCTCTTTACAAACAGCATGAATTAAGTTCATCAGTTTATGATTATTAGTACTAGCTACTATATAACTACTGCCATAGGTCTTAATATATGCATCCTTTAAATTTGGAAATAATTTATCTAAATACTGATAGTAGTATTCTCTATTTCCCTCTCTTAGGGTTAATGCCATGCCAAAACAAAGGATACCATACACCTTAGCCTCTATGCAGTAATTTAGTAATCCTCTGATGTTTTCCTCTGTATCGTTAATAAAGGGCAGTATTGGCGCAATCCACACTACTGTAGGCACTCTCATTTCATGTAACTTCTTCAGCACTTCAATCCTTCTACTTGTGGGGCAAACACTTCTTTCAAGCTTCCTACAAAGGTCATCATCATAAGTTGTCAACGTCATTTCAACAACACACTTTGTGTTATCATTAATTTTTTTAATAATATCCAAATCTCTCAGTATTAAATCAGACTTTGTCTGAATACATACACCAAAATCATACTTGTAAACCAGTTCTAACGCCCTTCTTGTATACTGCAAGTCTTTTTCTATTGGAATATAGGGGTCAGACATAGCACCAAAATGTATCATACACTTTTTTCTTTTTCTTGATAGCCGTTCTTCCAATAATTCAATCGCATTTTCTTTGACTTCAACATTCTCAAACTGATGATTCATCTGATAGCAAGCACTCCGAGAATCACAATAGATGCAGTTATGTGTACAACCTCGATATAGGTTTATCCTGTTAGTAGGAGATAATATAGTCTTTGCTTTTACAAAATGCATAACTCTTCCTTAAGGTACTTATACTTATTTCATTTAGAACTGCACATTATTATTCAGAACCTATGAAATACTGCAAACCATTCAAAAATATTAAGACTCCACGCCTTCGGCTCTGAGTGACAATATTTTTGTGATTTGTATAGTGTTTCAAGGTGTGGAATCTTAATGTGCAATCATAACTTTGATTAGCATTACTTACAATTCTTTTTATGTGCCTTTAACTTCTTTATCGCCCAGTCATAGTGACTTGAAGTAGCTGAAACTAAGTAAGAACCCACACTTGTCGTACCAGTCCAATCAAAATATTTTTTAGTAAATAGTTCTTCATCAGTCAGTTCATCGATGACTTTCATCAGCTCATCATGGCTGCCTTTTAGCATTTCAACAGATTTTTCATAAGGTGTCTCTTGATGTTTCTCCCAAAAACCCACATTCATATCAGCATAGTTTTTAAATGTATATGGCGCAGGTAGAAAACTCGTCTTTTCTCCTGCTTTATTTTTTGTAACCCAGTTTATCGCAAGCTGATGCCATTCATAAAGGTGAATCAAAATATCTCTCGTATTTTTATCCCTACTCCAATGTGCTTCTTTCTTCTTTTCATCTTTTGAAAAATCAAATTCTGTATTAAATTCCTTGTCACTTAAAGAATCAATTAACTGCCACAGCTTTTCAAAGTTGCTATTAGATGCCTCTAATAGTTCTTCCTTTGTCTTTGGTCTTGCCATCTTATACCTCCTCTACTCCAAATCTAAGAACTGTTTTTAACTTTGAAGTCTCTACCTTTCTAAAATCTGATAAGTATATTTCTCTGTGTACTTTTGACTTTCTAGTTAAATTTAATTCCTTTGTGAAATCCTCCATCTGCTTAAAGCTTTGTGCTTCGTCATCATAACTACCAACATGTAGCATCTGTACACATTTCCCATCTGTTATGGTTTCAAACTCAATACAACCTAATAAGTCATTTGGCTTTTTCTTCTTTGTAAGTTCTACCATCTCAGTAAAAAATTCTTCTCTCACAAAATCAGGTTGTCTTATCATTAGAGTAAACAGTAAATTATCTTTGTCCAATTTGCCATCACTATTGTACTTAACACTTTCATCAATATCCCAAATACCCTCCAAAGGGTAAACCGCAAAATCTGTATAGTTATCAGGTTTTTTATCTAACTTTTTCATATTCATTTTTATAGCATAAGCTACGCTGTATAGTGCAGCAATATAATCAGAAAAGAATGCATCATTTGGATTACCTTTACCACTCAACGTTATAAATTGAAATTCTGGGATATCAATAAGTTCTGGTTTTGCTTTGGGTAAATAAATGTGTTTCTCGCTTTTTCTCCACTCATGTTTCATTTTTAACTCCTTGGAATTACTATCTCCATTTTATTCTCTATTCTTGAAAGGCAACATAGATATCAACTTCTGCATTGTTTGGATTTCTTGATTTTTCGCCATATACCTCAAAATCCGTATCAAAAACTCTATTTTTTTCTATTGCCCAAATGTTAGCCCACTCTTGATAAACAACGCCTTCTATTAAACTTCCTTTAGCTGTAAACTTTGTAAATGTACCACCATTTACCTTTTTCACCGTCATCCCGTCTAACGCATCACAACTACCATCAACTTTGCAGCCAAGCACTACCAAATAAGGTGTCATGTGGTCTCCCTCATAGTCAGTATATAGGCAATAGATATTATTGTCTAATTTATTTGGAATTTTATCCATAACCTTATCTGCAATAAACTCTTGCCAAAGGTTCCCAATATCTTGACTTGATTGACCATTCATATTTGTGGTCTTTACTGATATTCCCATTACATAAAAATCATCTACTTTTATTTTTTTCATTGTTAGCTCCCCTCTTAAACTCTATACCCATGTGGTATGCTATTATTATATAACACAAAACCTGACATACTGCGTCAGGTTATCTTTTTTATAATAATTTTTTATGCTTCGTTTAAAACAAGGAGACTGTTTAATGCCCTATCAGTATTTCTTTATCATGCTATCCAGTCTATTTTTTAATTCCACCCGAACTTCTTCTGGCTCCAAAACCTCAACGTCATTTCCAAATGACAAAATATAGCTGTATACATAATCACTCGGCAAATCCAATTCCACAAACAAATAGCCATCATCCTCAAAAACTCTGTTATAAAATTCATCGTAAACTCGAAATGCCTGACTTTTATTAAACTTTAATTTTATATGCTCCATCTTTGGATAGTATATTTTTTTATCAATGATAACATTAGAATAATCATCTTCAAAACCATCTTCATGAACAAGGTGATGTTTCATCCTTGATAATTTGAAAAAGCGAAAATCTTTTCTTAAATCACAATACCCATATACATACCAAGACCTTGCTTTGAATACTAATCGTATCGGTTTAATCTTTCGCTTAGTACACTCTAGCTTATTGCTGTAGTAGTCAAATGAAATATATTTCTTATATATAATAGAAAACTTTACATCATCAAAACATCATCAAATAAACTGATAAAGCTATCTGATCTTTTCCAGTTAGTAGAATCCACCTCAATCCAATTAGAATTTTTCATATCAAAAAGGACAGATAGTTTGTTGACCAAATCACTCTGTTCTAGTTCACTGATATTCTTTGTGCTATTTAGAGCAATCAAAATCTGCTCTTTCTCATCAGGTGTAAGCATAGCACGATTCATAATAAAAGTACTGTCTATTTCTATGCCACCACCCTTGCCTCTAGTAGTATATATTGGTATGCCAACACTACTAATCCAATCAATATCTCTGTAAATAGTCCTTACAGACACTTCGAACTTATCAGCAAGCTGAGGCGCTGTAACTCGACCGTGTTCTAAGATATAATATAGTATTTGAAATAATCTACTTTCTTTCACTTTTTATCCTTATTCTATTTCAAAATTGTGTGCAATAGACTCCCATTCTTCAATTTGCTTCTCACACCTATGTTTTTCTTCCAATTGCTTATAGTAATACTTAAATTCGTCAATGTGTTGAGTAAAAACATCTACATCTTCCAGCAATCCAGAAGGCAATTCATGAGTCACATAATCAATGTGCCTTGCTAGTGTATCTAAAATTAATTTCAATGTAATCTGATTAGGGCTGATTTCAAATGACTTTATAAAAAAAGATTTTGTCGAAAAATACCTGCATTTAACATGTTCATATTTATTGGTTGCTATAGAAAACTGTTCAACATCTCTTAATTCATCATTTATTTCCTCTAAAAACATCGCTGTAGTTTTCTCGTCTGAATAAAAAAATTGTTCTAATTGCCCTATCCACCTAATGTATAAGGCATATTTTTCTTTATACTTTTTAACTAAAACAGGAAGAATTACCTTTTGAAAGAGTGGGTGTTGTATCCTGATTTCTGCATTTGAAACCTCTGTCCCATTGTTTGACAAGATATCATCTTTGAGCACAGTAGAACACATAGTATAGACAAAATCTTCAACCACGTCTTCTTCATAAGTCAAAATAGACTTTATGAAAGTATCTAGCAAGTTATTTGCTGACTTTTTATTCCCAGCTAATCTCTCTTGATTATATGCAATCCACTTTTGATTCAAATCAGTATTTTCTATTTTCACAGTATATTCCTTTAATAATTCTTGTCATCATTTTACATTGCGAGAGCCATGCTTGATTACCCATTTACACTCTTTACTTATCTCACCCTTACTCCAATTATCAATTATGTAATAAAACTTTTCGGCATCTTCCTTATACAAATCATTCAGATTATTACCTACACTTTTTTGAATATATTTATCCTTATCGTCTTTTAAGTTCGTTAGTATCTTACTCAACTTTCCCAGCGAAAAAACAACATTAAAACATTGAAATATCAACGTTTTTTAATATATGAAATGCCTCTTGACATAGAAAATGCACCTTAATTATGCTATAATGTAAGTACCACTCAAACACTTGCAATAAGAAAGGTGCGTACTTATATGATACACGAA
>PDWI01008220.1_pt1 | contig 12358 bp, 15 predicted proteins | sample 1430891 | NCBI WGS metagenome assembly PDWI01 (sample SAMN01162508, study PRJNA174530) | Oral metagenome, whole genome shotgun sequencing project. | biome: Marine environment; feature: Marine mammal; material: Swab sample of the gingival sulcus; isolation source: swab sample of gingival sulcus...
AGAAGCAGTTTTAGTTCAAAAAGGTATAAAGGTTAAAGACGAACAAGGCAATGAGAAAACAACACATATCGTTTCCTTACCGAAAATGAAACCTTATACCCTTTCGGGATTTTTTGTGTTTGCCAATATTGACCGAAAAACCTTTTACAGCTACGAAGAAAAAAAAGCATACCTCCCTATCACTACACGCATACGAGATATTATTTATACACAAAAGTTTGAGGGAGCTATGAGTGGCTTTTTCAATCCTAATATTACTGCAAGAGATTTGGGGCTTGTGGATAAGCAGGAGAATAAGGTAGTTGCTGAACGTCCATTGTTTGAAAAATCATTTGGAAAGAAAAAAGAAGAGTAATGTTTGTACGGACTACGGCAATAGATAAGATAGGCGGAATGTATGCTCGTAAGAAAGTAGTACAAGGCGGGACGAGTGCGGGTAAGACTTATGCTATTGTGCCTATTTTGATTGACCGTTGTGCAAAAGAGCCGAAATTAAAAGTTACGATAGTTGCCGAAACAATACCGGCAGTTAAAGACGGTGCGGTTGATATTTTCAAAACGATAATGCACGACATTGATGACTGGCACGAGGATAGATGGTTGGGTAGTCCGATGCAATATACTTTTGCCAATGGCTCACGTATTCAGTTTAAAGCGTTTGACACGGTCGGAAAAGCAAAGGCATCAGGGAAGCGTGATATTTTGTTTATCAATGAGGGAAATCATATACCCTATCCGATAGCTGATGCGTTAATGGTACGAAGCAAGGAAGTGTATATTGACTATAACCCCGATGAGGAGTTTTGGGCGCACACGGAAGTTTTGACCGAACCCAATAGCGAATTTCTGCAACTCACTTATGAGGATAATGAGGCTTTGCCACCTGAAACATTGGAGGATTTATTGATAAAAAGAAATAAGGGCTTTTTCAATCCTAAATTGGAAGTGCCTCAGCTTTTAGATGACAGTAATATCAAGAATAAGTATTGGGCAAATTGGTGGAAAGTTTACGGACTTGGAATGGTGGGAGTGCTTGAGGGCGTGATATTTCAGAATTGGCAGACGATTGCAAATGTTCCGAAAGATGCGGAGTTAGTGGGTAGAGGTATAGACTTTGGTTTTACAAATGACCCGACAACAATAGTAGAACTGTGGCGATACAATGGTAAATTGATTTGGAATGAGTTGTTATACCAAACGGGACTGACAAATCCGACCATTGCTAAAATAATGAAGCAGCAAGGTGTTAAACGAAATGATTATGTATATGCGGATAGTTCAGAGCCTAAGAGTATTGCAGAAATCAATCAATACGGTTTTTCGGTAAAAGGCTCTGAAAAAGGCAAGGACAGTATCAATTACGGCATTAGTATCTTACAGGAGCAAGAATTCTATATAACGGAAAGTTCTGTGAATATGATTACAGAGTTACGGCGCTATTGTTGGGATGTGGACAGAAATGGTAATAAATTAAATCGTCCCGTTGATGCGTGGAACCATTGCATAGACCCGATGCGCTATGTGGCGGTTGCGAAATTATCACAAAGGAAAAAATCATCAGGTTGGGGCAAAAGTAGCTTGAGATAAAATACAACTTTTACGGAAAATTATATACAACAAAACAAAAAAATTATATAACAGTTGAAAAAGATAACATTAAAAACATACACGCTGTTAGGTAAGGACAAGCAAAGGACTTACGATACGATTGTATCAACAACAAAGGGGCGTGCTGTAATTGATTACTACAACGGTAAGATGTGGGAAAGCAGAGAGCCTAAGTATAGCGACCTTTGGGATTTTAGCTGGAGCGAGGTAATAGGAATAAAACAGGCAGTACAAGGGAATGATGTTACAGAACTTGCACGGCTTATTTACGGTATTCCAAAGGTTGAGAATGTGAATGTGATTGATGTATTTACTTCGTTTAAATGGATTGCTGAGGCTGTGGAGCATATGTTAAAAACGGAACTGCAAGAGTTGAGTTCGGACGATGCTAATAGTGATTTGTATAAACCTTTACAACGCTTCGGGGAAGAGTCTTTGCTAAGGGTGGTTATGAATGCTCGTAATATAACAGAAGATGAGGCTTGGGCGTTGCCTTATCACAAAGTTTTCTTTTTGTTGTGTTATGAAAAGACGGTAAACGAAATCGAAAAAGAGAAGATAAAAAATGATAGTAGAGAGGCTTAGAGATATAGCAACCTTAAATAGCTGGGTGTTTAATTATGGCGACTACCAATGGCAAAATCTTTTAGATTTATTGAATGATAATTCGGAAGATGAGGAAAACAAACAACAGGTGTATTTGCTGTTGCTTTGGAAAGATATTGAAAAGAAGTTCAACGAATTTAATGCTTTGGTTTCGGAAACTTACGAGGGGGAGTTTTTGCTCGTAGTTCGTTCGGAGTTGCAAGATGAGGATTATAACTTCAAGTATGAAGAGCGAATAAAAAAACTTGAAGCGTTGAGCGAGAATATTACGCAGGGGATTACTCATTGTGATGGGTTATATTTTGAGTATTGGAAACAGAGTGAGGTCGTTAATCAGTTGGATACGAATGTGGACGGATTGAAGATTAAATTTAGGATTAAAAGGGAATTATAATTGGACGCAAAAAGAGCCATATACGAGGGATATTTGTTTGCGTTGCAAAGGTTACTGATTTCGTCTTATGAGAGTTCAGGGCGTAAAGCATCGGGGCGATTTGCAGAGGGTATGCACACGGAAATTACGGATACTCGTATGACGTTGTATGGTGCCGAGCATTCTGTATTTGTGGAGCGTGGACGACGTGCCGGAGCATTCCCTCCACGAAAGGCTATTGAAGATTGGATAGAAGTAAAACAAGGTTTGCCCCCTGTTTTCAAGGAAAAGAAAGAGCAATATGCGTTTTTGATTGCTCGGAAGATTGCAAGAGAGGGAACACGGGGCAGTGATGTTGTAGAAAGTGTAATACAAGAATGGATAAAAAACACGATGCCAAAACTGCTTAACGAATTAGGGCATTTCTATTTAGTGCAGATAGAAAATGATATTGTGCCACTTTTAAAGAAAATGACAAGATGATAGTATTTACAGAACACAGCATAAAGGGAAGGGTTTTGAACTCGCATAACAATAGTATTGTGCGGTTTCATTCGGATGTTGGGAAAAAGAATATCTATTGCCAAATAACGATAACTGCAAATGAACAGAAGTATATTTTTAAAATATATCCGAGTTTGAAAGGTCATTATTATTTTAACTTCAAAGAGGCGGTAAAAAACCTTTTTGATGATTTGAGAGATACCTGCAACTATGAGCCTTTTAAGGGAATATTTGAGGATACCTCAGCTTCTGTAAATTTGGCGGTTTCTTACAAAATCCTTTTTGAAGACGCAACAGAGGAGATGACAGAAGAAAACTACTGCTTTGTCTATGGCGTGATGCAAGAGTGGGAGCGTAAACAGTATGAGGAACGTGGTAATAATTTCCCTTTGCACCATATTGACCGAAACAAGCAAACCTACCTTACGTGCTTTGTCGGTTATCCTTTTGATATTTCTTTTTACGGTCCTGTAAATTTCACAAATGGGCATTATGACGATAGTAATTTATTCTTGGCTGCAATGCTCCCTTATCCTAATTTTGAAAATGGGGAAATACTTGGAGGGAGCCATCAAGCGGTAAACAGATACATTGCCTCTGACGGAGAAAGACAAGCCGATACTATCTTTCACAATTATAACGGAATCGTGCTGAATAATCATATTATAAAAATTGAAACCAAAGAGCAGTGCTCCGGTCATTATCTTAAATGGAGAAATCCTTATGGAGGTTGGGATTATTACCTGTTTGAAGAAAATTGTACAGAAAAAGCAAGCGGAAAACTAAGTAGAGAAATTACGCAAGATTTTGATACATTCGATAGTGAGCGCACTCGAATTGTAACGGCAGAGATGCAGGAGGGCAAAACGCTATACGCTAACAGAGTAAGAGCAGAGTATCTGCCGACACTCAAAGGGTTGTTAGCATCGCCGAAGGTGTACTTGTATTTTGGGGAAAAGGGGCAAAAGCCTCAACCGAGTGATTGGCAAACGGTGTATGTGAAAGGAAAGATACAGGTACACACGTCTAACAGGTTTTTTAATTTGAAGATGACTATTAACTTCCCAAAGAGCGAAGCTTTATGATTTTAATATTAAACGGACACGAGATGCAGCTAGGCAGTTCGGCTATTTCGCAAACTTTCCAGGTAAACGATTTGGCGGATTTGAAAGACCGACAATCCGGGCATTCTAATAATATAAAAGTGCCTCGCACACCTCACAATGAGCGTGTGTTGGAATTATTAGGCATTCGTTCAGAAAGCAGACTACACACAAAGAAAATACCTGCCAAGATAATCAGCAACGGTATAGAGGTCGTTGCTAATGGTTATGCTGTTATTACGGGGGTGGGAAAGCATTACAATGTTGTAGTTTATGACGGTATTGTTTCGTTGGATACTGCACTAAAAGAGAAAACGCTTAAAAGTCTTAATTATTCAGATATTAATCACACGATTAACATTAACAGTTTTAGTGAGGGGTTGAAAAAAAGAAGCGGTTATGTGAATGCTATTGCCGACTATGGGCAATGGTTTACGCTTGAGCATCTTCCTGCCTGTGTGTATGCGCATACGCTTTGGGATAAGATTTTTAGAAAAGCCGGATTTCAGTATTCCGGGACTGTTTTTCAGAACGAAGATTTTAGGGATTTGGTTATTCCTATTACAAAGGGGTATGACATCTCGAACGCTGCTGTGGAAATTGAGAATATAGGCAGTGCGTCTTCTGAGTATATAGATCTATACATCAGGAGGAAATATAATGAGTTTGTTCAGGTTGAGGAGCCTTATTTGTTTTCTGATGAGGATTTAGGAAAAATCTCACTGTCAGGAGAAAATATAACAATAAAAGAGGAAGGTGTTTATAAATTTTTACTGTCAATATCAGGATTAGAAGATGTATCGTTATACAATGATAATTTTAATGCTGTTGTAACGCTCTACATAAATGGCAATCGTGAGTCCTATTATAGAGGAGATGAGGAAAGCTATACTGCACTACTGTCTTTGCACGAGGGAGATGTTGTCTCGTTCCTTCTCGAAGTTTCAGCTATTCCTGCAGAATCCCCTTATGATGAAATTAGTTTTATTGACGAAGAAGAGTTTATCGAAATTATTAAAGCAAATAGATTGTCCGTTTTTTCAAACATCTCTTTAGAGATAACAAAACAAACAGGCGGTATTTTTCTTGACTACTCAAAATTGTTGCCGGGACTTACGCAAAAGGATTTCGTAAAGGAGGTTATGCAGCGCTTTGGTCTGCTGATGCGACCTCATAAATTCAATAAACAGCATTATGAGTTTATCGAGATAGAAAAGTTGCTCAACGACCGAGAAAATGCGGAAGATTGGAGCAGTAAGTTTGTGTCGCATTCGGAGCAGTATACTATTGGAGGTTATGGGAGAAAGAATATGTTTCAATATACGTATCCTGATGAATTGAACGATAAGAATTTTGCGAGTGGTGTGTTGAGTGTTGCGAATGAAGCCGTGGATAAGGAGCGTCGTGTGGTAAAGTCTGTTTTTACGGCTATAAAACCTAAAATGAACTTTGATGAAATTGCATTGTATTCGGTTCCGTTGTGGGAAGTTGACGGCGATAATCTGAAGACAAGAGAGGCTAAACCCTACTTATTTTCAATCAAAAGACACTCTACTACTATTAGCGTTAAGCAATCAGGGGTAACTAATGATACAGAAATAACGGATGAAATTCCTTTTCTTGACTTTACTCCTTGCTATTACCAAAACTACATAAATGCTTATTACAAGGCTTTGGGATATTTGTTAGAAAAAGGGAAAAAGATAACTGCTGAGATGCGGTTAAATGCTGTTGATATTTACAATTTGGATTTCTTTAAATTGAAATATATTGAGCAATTGGGCGGGTATTTTTACTTGAACAAGGTTGCCGGGTTTAAGGGAAAGGAGACGGTAATGGTTGAGTTAATCGAAACGGGGGACGAAGTGATAAACTAAAAATGTTAGAGCTGCTGAGATCACATAAAGAAGCGCTGAAAGCATTGACCGTTGCGGGGGTTGTTTCGCCTGTATGGTTGCGGGATTTGCGTATTGTGGAGACGTATGAGGCTATTTCGGTCGGCTCGAAAATGGATAGGTATGAATATTTGGCATTAAAGTTCGAGTTAGATGTGGATACTATTCGGAGGATTTTACGGAAAATGCGAAAAAAGTGATTGTTTATTTTGTTCAAAAAATAAACCCTACACGACGGCTGAAAGTGTAGGGTTTGGTGTATTTAAAAGTTTTTTCAGAGCCTATTTTATATTAACGGCAACTTTTTTAATGCGTTCAGATAAATCAACCAAAGCACCTCGTAAGGTTTCTTTTTCGGTTTCTGTAAATCCTCCGTGTTCTCCATTAAACCCTTTACCATTCATTTTTTTAGAAAGCCACGAGCGTGATTTTCCAAAATAATCTGTTGAGATTGTTCCCCAAGATACTTCAATTAAAATATCATTGACTTGTTGTTTCATAGGGATTTCTTTTGCTATTTGTATTACTTGTTCCATAACTTTATATTTTTTTTGATTATCAAGAATAAAGGATGTACTCCCTTTATTCTTTTTTAGTTTCTTCTTTGTATTCAATGTCGATTAAAATATCTACTAATTCATTGATTTCGGCAATCATCATTCTGTTTCCGTTAGGGTAAGCACGGCGATAATTTCTTAAAGTTGCTATAAGTTCCCATTCTTCTGTTGTGATTTCTTTTACTATCATAATATGTTTACTTTTAAATACAATGCAAATATAATCAACACTTGTTGATTATACAAGTTTTTTTTTGATTTTTCCAAATAAAAAAGTTGTACTAAAAATTGGGCATAATTGTGCCCAACAAGCAAAGTGAGTAGTCTTTATTTTTGTAGAAAGCAAAGATTATGAGCAAAGAAAAGCATTATAAGTCAGCAAATTATTTCAAACAAGATAGTGTTTCTTCTACTTCTAACGGGGTTGTTTCTAATGTTGTTATTGTTACTGAGGGAGTTGATAAGGACTTGGGCTACTTTACGCCTGAGTTCTTAGATGCTCTTGTGGCTCACGCTAATGCACAACCGAAAGGGGTTAAGTGTCGTTTTGGACACCCGAATATGTGCAAGACTACTTTAGGTAGTTACGTAGGTCGTTACAAGGATTTCCGAAAGGAAGAGGGTAAAGTTTTGGAGGATTTGCATTTGTCAGAAATTGCCAAAGAAACGCAGGTAGAGGGACGTGGTATTTCGATGTGGGATTACATCTTAGGAATGGCTAAGGAAGATAGCGAGGCGTTTGGTAATTCTATTCATTTTATGGGTGGGGTTTCTTACGAAGAAAAGGAAATAAACGGTGAAATGAAAGAGGTAGATGTTTATGAGTTTGAAAGCCTTATCGCATCTGACTTGGTTGATAGTCCGGCTGCTACGGATAGTCTTTTCAAGGATAGCGAAGATTTAGGGTTAATGGTTACAAGTTTCTTAGATGAAAACCCCGAAATTTTTAAGGCTATTGAGGATAACCCTAACATTATCAAAGAGTTTTTTACGAAGTATAAGTTTTATCAAAAAGAGAGAAAGATGAATATTTTAAAGCAAGTCAAGAAGACGCTCGGTATCAGCAAAGATATTGACCTGACTCTTGCTAATGGCGACATTGTGAGCGTCATTACAGAAAATGAAACCCCACAAGCGGATGATGCTGTGGTAGATGCCGACGGCAACGCACTTGCTGACGGTGAACACCTTTTGCCTGATGGTGGTAAAATGGTTGTGGAGGGCGGTAAAATTTCAGAAATGAAAGATGGCGAAGAAGAGGAAGATAATGAGGAGTCAAAAGAGGACGACACTTCGCAAAAGGAAATTGCCGAACTCAAAGAAATGATGCAGGGCATTGTGAAAGAGAATAAAGAACTGAAAGAGGCTGTTGTGCTTCTTACTGAGACTGTTACTACCCTTCAAAAGAGCGTAAAGAGTTCTTTTAAGGTGGATAAGGGGGAAGGCGGACAGTCTCCGTACAAAAAAGAGACTGTGGATGATGTTTACAGTAAATACAGAAAAACTAAAAAAGAAGAATAATTATGGCATTGAATATTATTAAAGCATTCGATGAGATTGCGGGACACGATCGTCTTATTCAAGAGTTGAGCGAGGCGATTAAAAATGATTTGTTTTACGAAGATGCGGGTAGATTTTTTCGCATTCAACCGGGAATAAAAGGAGGGCAACAGGTAGTAGCCTTAAATCCTTTGGAGTATGTAACACGTAAAGATGAGGGCTGCGGTCATACTTCAGACGGCTTTGCGATTAACGGAATTACGCAAATGTGGGAGCCGACTTTGGCAAAGGTTTCTATAAAGATGTGTTTTAGCGAATTTATGGACGCTTTCACACGTTGGGGATTGGCGAATGGGTATGACATTCATAAATTGGACGAGGCGAATTTCTTCGACTTTATCAAATACCAAGTTGCTAATGCTATGAATGCAGACTTTACCCGTTTGGCATTGTTTGGCGATGCAGATATTGCAAGTCAAAACATCTTGGCTGATGCGAATAAAGCGAAGTATTATGATGTAGTGAAGCGAGGTCTTATTCCTACGTTGCAGTATTTTAAGACGATAACCGAGTTGCAAGACAATTTTATCGTAATTGATGCGAATAGCAAACCAACAAGAGCGGAACAGATGACTTTGCCGATTGATTACGCAAGGCTTCTTTTTGAGGAACTGACGGACGAGCAATATTTTGAGAGCAACCAAATATTGACTTCTGCAAGTTTGTATAAGAATTATAAAAACTTCTTGCGAGATACGATGCTCGAAAGTTCTAAGAGCGAATTGCAGAATGGAATGGATAGCCTACGTTTTGACGGGGAAGATTTGACCCAAATCAGATTCCACGATAAGAAGCGTTTGGAAGATTTTACCAAAGATGGTAGAACGCACCTGCCTCACTTTGCAGTGAATACGAACAAAGATAACTTGGTTATCGGAGTTGATGATGTGAACTCTTTGACTGATTTACGTTTGGAGTATATCGGTGGCGAGGACGAACATTTCTACATTAAGGGTAATTATCAGGTAGATTTTAAAATTCCTAACCCGATGGCGTTGAAAGCAGCGTTTTAATTAGTGATGAATTATGAATGATGAGTTATGAATTTCCGCCCTTAACACCTCTAAAAGAAAGGGTTAAGGGCTAAATCCTAACTACTAATAACAAAAAAATTATGGGAAATAAATGTAGCGGGAAAATAAGTAAGAATTTCGTAAGAGATTGTTCGTATTCCCCAAAATCAGGATTACATACGACTATTTATTTGGTTAATACTGAGGAAATAGACAGGCAGGCTACGCAGTTTAATGAGAGTAAAACACAGATTACGAATTTGGTATTGAAAAGCGGAGCAAAATTGTACAAGATGGAGGGAGGTGGAAAATACCCTCAAGGGAAAGTTACTTTGAAAAAGGGCGACTTTGGAAATAACTGGACGCACTCACTTTCTGTTCGTTTGATGTATTACGGCGTTGAAGAAAGAGCCGAGTTAAATAGTCTTATTAGAGACGGTCGAGTTACCGCAATTGTAAAGCGTAAAGACACCGGAATTAACGGTGAGTTGACTTATGCGGTGCTTGGCTTTGAAACGGGAATGGCGGTGCAAACTTCTGAATGGAGTTCTGTTGATAACAACGGCACAAAGCCTATTGACTTTGCCACAGAAGAGGGTGAGGAAGAAGCAATGGACGACCGCATCTTAATGATGACAGACTTAGCGACCACAGAGCAGTTTATTGAAGATAATTTGTCTGCGTAAGATGCTAACTCTTGAAGAATTAAAAACCTTAGACGACAGCACCATTTTACGTGGTGCTGACGCTGAGGGTAATTCCTACTTAGTGCAAATGCTAAGGCTATACCGAGAAATCTTCGGAGGTGCTTGTAGTTGGTGTGAGAAAAAACATTTAGAGTATATCCAAAGACTTCGTAATTACAAAGAAAAACCAAGAAAAATGCAAAAGAAAAACAAATACTTTGAATTGAAAAAGGGAACGCTAATCCCTGTTGCCGGAACATCGGAAGCGTATTCTGATAAGAATATGACGGATGCTGATGCTATTAAAATTTTGAAAGGCAATAAAAATGCGATTGCACTGTTTGAGAAGTATCCTAAAGATTGGGAGGTAATGCTTGAAAAAGGTTTGCCGAAAGAAAAGGAGGAACAAGGTATCAAGACTCTTGAAACGGATAACACAGACCTAAAAACACAACTTGAAGCCAAAACTAAGGCAGAGTTAAAGAGGCTTTATCCTGATTTGTCTTTAAGTGGGAACAAATCTAAGTTTATTGCGACCATTTTAACGCACGAAGAAACAAAGCAAGAATAATAGCTGTATGAAATCTACCTTAGTAAAAGACCACGCATACCGAGAGCGAATTGATTTTAACAAGAGTTTAGGGATATATCCGAATGGAGCGGATAATCTCTATCCTCTTTTGATTGAAAATTTGATTGGTGCAAGTCCTACGGCTTTGCAATGTTCGGAACTGTACGCCTCATTTTTAGGCGGTGCGGGTTTTTTGCAGGATTTTGATACTGTGGATTTGTCGAATGGGGAACTATTTGCCTATACGCCTAACGACCTGCTTATGGACGTAGTTGATAGCATTGCCAAGCATCAGGGCGTGTGGGTGCATATTAACTACAATGCTTTGTATGAGGCTGTGGATTACAGTGTACTGCCTTATGATTATTGTCGATTAGGCAAGAAAGACGACAAGGATTATCACGGAAAAGTTGTTGTGTCAAAAAGTGGCTGGGGACGCGAATTGAAGAAAAAAGATTTGCAAGTCTTTAATGTCTATAACCCTCGTAAGGATGTGATACAGGAACAGGTTGAGGATGCAGGCGGTTGGGAAAATTACAAGGGGCAAATACTTTTCTTCTCATTGCAAAATAGCCGTATGTACCCAAAATCTTTAATTGACGGTGCGTATTTATTTGCAGACACGGAGTACCGAATGGGGTTGTTTTACAACTCAACTTCAAGGCGTGGCTTTGTGGATAATAAGATTTTTCGACATCGCCCTTTTGATGATGAAAGAGATAAGCAAAACTTTGAGCAAAACGTAAAGGGATTGATGGGTACAGAAAACGCTAATGCTGTTATGCTTGTTGAAGATGAATGGGATAGTGATAATCAACAGGGTAACCTCAAAATTGAAGACCTTAAAACTGATGTGAAAGCTGACCGTTTTGCGCATTTTGAAAGCAGTTCGGCAAATTATATTCGTAAGTCTTTTAGAAATATCCCGCCTGTTTTGGTGGATTATGTGAGTGGAAAACTCGGTAATACTTCGGGCGATGATTTGAAAACGGCGCAGTCTATTTATAACGCTTCTACGGCGAGAGATAGAAATAAAATTGAGCGATTATTTGCTGTTTTATTCAAGAACTATAAGGACAATATCAATCCGAGCGGTAATTGGGAAATCAAGCAATATAAAATATTGGATGATGGAACTACTAATTAGCAAGTCAGAAGTAGAGCAATATTTTCAAATTGCTATTGGTCGTAAAGAAAGCGAGTTTAATAATTTCATTCGTGAGGCACAACAGTTTGAGTTGAAGAAAATAATGCCTCAGCAGTTGTATTATAATGTGATTACAAACCCAACACAATATAGTGAACTGTTGAATGAACACAGCTACGAATGTGAGGGTGAAACTTATTTTCATTCCGGGTTAAAATCAGTTTTGGCTCAATTTACCTACGCTATTTATTTGCTAAAAGGAAATATACAAGATACGTCATACGGAGTGGTGGTCAAACAAAATAATTTCAGCGACCCTGCAGATTATAAAGAACGTAGAGATTGGTACACTCGACATATTCAGCAAGGGAATGAACTTTATGAGGAAGTGAAAAAATACATTGAATGTAAAGGGCTTGTAAAGGGCGAAAAATGCAGCAAGAAAACTAACAGAACTTTTAAAACAAGTGTGATAAAATGAGCAAAATAACGTATTCTGACAAGTACAATATCGTTCCCATCTCAAACGAGGAAGCTCAAGTTACTGCCGAAAATATGAACGAGATTAAAAGGGTAGTAAATGCGTGGGTAGATAAAGTTGGCGAGTTAGAGCAAAATATAAACAATCTTGCTACACAGCTACAGCAATGCTGCGAAAACAATCCAACGTTCTACAACTTACAATACAATGCCGGAGAGAATGGCTCTATTGAGGGGTTTACGTCTCAGACTGTG
>PDWI01008221.1_pt1 | contig 12358 bp, 7 predicted proteins | sample 1430891 | NCBI WGS metagenome assembly PDWI01 (sample SAMN01162508, study PRJNA174530) | Oral metagenome, whole genome shotgun sequencing project. | biome: Marine environment; feature: Marine mammal; material: Swab sample of the gingival sulcus; isolation source: swab sample of gingival sulcus...
TCGATGTTGTCCTGCGCGATGAGTAGCCCCTCCACGATGTGCATTTTCGCCTTGGCCTCCTTGAGCTCGAATTGGGAGCGGCGGAGCACCACGTCGTGGCGATGCCGGACGAACTGGACAATCATGTCCTTGAGGTTCAGCAGGCGGGGCCTACCATCCACCAGGGCGATATTATTCACCGAGAAGGAGGACTGTAGCTGGGTGTAGCGATAGAGGTTGTTCAGCACCACATTCGCCACGGCATCCCGCTTGAGAATGATGACAATGCGCATCCCGTTGCGGTCGCTCTCATCGTTGATGTAGCTAATCCCCTCGATTTTCTTCTCGTTGACCAGCTCGGCGATGCGGCGAATCATCTCGGCCTTGTTAACCTGGTAGGGGATTTCGGTCACCACAATGCTTAGCCGTCCCGTTTTGGTCTCCTCAATCTCGGCTTTGGAGCGGATGACGATTCGCCCCCGCCCGGTGTGGAAGGCATCCCTTACCCCGTCTATCCCATAAATCGACGCGCCAGTAGGGAAGTCCGGGCCTTTGATATATTCCATCAGCCCGTCGATATCGATGTCCCTATTGTCAATGTACGCGCAGGTCGCCTCCAGAACTTCCCCCAGGTTATGCGGGGCCATATTGGTCGCCATTCCGACGGCAATCCCCGATGCCCCGTTGACCAGGAGCATGGGGATTCGTGTGGGTAGCACCGTGGGTTCCGTCTCAGACTCGTCGAAGTTCGGCACAAAATCCACCGTGTCCTTCTTGATGTCCCGCATAGCCTCCTCGGTGATACGCGCCATGCTGGCCTCGGTGTATCGCATAGCCGCGGGGCCATCGCCGTCGACAGAGCCGAAGTTTCCCTGCCCCCGCACCAATTCGTAGCGTAAAGACCAGGGTTGCGCCATGCGAACCAACGCATCGTATACCGCGCTGTCTCCATGGGGGTGATACTTACCAATTACCTCCCCCACAATACGCGCGGATTTCTTCGTGCCGCTGCTGTAGGTGTAGCCTTGGTGCTGCATAGCGTACAGAACCCTACGATGCACGGGTTTCAGCCCATCGCGCGCATCTGGTAGCGCACGGGATACTATCACCGACATGGCGTAGTCGATGTAGGAGGTCTTCATCTGGTTCTCAATGTCGACCTTCTGGATTCTCTCTAAAGCGTTGAACTCGTCCATAATCTCCCTTCTTGCGCGCGTATAGAAGCTACCATAGCGTTACAGCGCGCGTATCCATACCGGGTGCAAAGGTAGCATTTTTTATTCAGCAACCATGTTTTTTGCGGGGAGATATGCATTGATACGCATTCCAGAATTTCATGGGGCATCCGGGAGAATGGGCGCTAGCCCCCTCCCGAAGCTTCTGGTGTCCCTGCTCCACGGGATTTTTGCCCTACTCTACTGGGGGAATCCCCTTGCGTACCGTCCCGCGGGGCAAGGGACTCTACGCTCCCGCGGCGACCCCCGACCATCCAGCCCACCACAATTGGGATGCCCTTCGGCAGGAGGAGGTACGCGCTCTGCCACCGCGCCTTGCCGCGAACCACAGGGTCCCACCACATGTGCAGCGCGCCGGGGCCCGCCCACTTCGGCAGGAGTCCCTCACCCCTCCCCGCCTATCCTCGGGGCATTCACCTCGCGGCCCTCCATCTGCCCGCTCGAGGCGTCGTGAAAGGCCAGGCGAAGCGTCCTGCCGCGCCGGTTTACCCTGAGGGGGCACGATTGGAGTGGCAGCCCCTCCGCGAGTTTTACACGCGCATAATCGATACGCCACTGCCCGTTCTCCCGCCGCATCCCGCCATTGAGGAGCTGCCCCAGCGCCATGTGGTACGCCCCCACGGGGCGTCCATTCGGCCTTACCCCCGATGGGAATCCATGCAGCACAAAATCCTGTAGCGGTGCGAGAAAGCGTGAGGCTATCGCCATCTTCCCCCGATTGGCCTGCTGGCCCTCCGTGCGGGGATTGCGCACCTTTGCCGGGCGGGCGCGTATGAGTACCCGCAGGTTCGAGACGTAGTGAATCGCTGGTTGCTTTGGGCGGTACCATGCCCGCTGGAGGTGGACTTTTACCATCCTGGTGTTTTGGGGTGAGTCGTCTGGGCGATTCTGCCCGCGAATATCGCACGGGAATCGTCAGGTCGCGTCGCGAGAATCCCCTTTCACTCTCGCGCCCCCCCTTTTCTCGGGGGGAAATCGGGGCGCAAGACGGGGCATGTCCGAATTGTGCCGGCGAAATTCGGACATGAAGCGTAGGAGCCCCCCAGCTTGCCCTTCGAACCCGAGGGGGAGGGCTACAATCTGCCAGGAGGTGAAATCAGCCATTCGCCCCCGTTCGCGCCATGGCTGCGGCTCTCGCTATTGGGGAATGCCGGGAAATCCCCGAGGATTCATTATCTTAGCGGTGTGGTACAGGGGGGAATCCCCTGTGGGAATCTCTTAGAAGCCGTTGTGGATATGCGAGTACATTTTCCTTTTCCCCTATTGGTAATCATCTGCCTACTAGTGCCTTCTCGCGCATACTCCCAGGAGTGCGATACCCTGTCTACCCCCTCGATATACCGTTTGGGCAACGGGATGGGGGTGATTCTCGACCCGATGCCGAGCGCGAGTGATGTGCAGGGGATGATTGTGGTGCATGTGGGGGCGAAGCATGAGCCTACAGATGCCACGGGCCTGGCGCACTACCAGGAGCATATGCTCTTCAAGGGGACGCAGCGCCTCGGAACGTCGGACTGGGCGAAGGAGAAACCGCATATCGATAGGATATTCGCGCTCTACGATGAGCTGGGGAGGGCGACGGTCAAGCGCGTGGAGGATAGCCTCCAGCGCCTCATCAACGAGGAGTCGGTGCGGGCATCGGAGTTCGTCATTACCAACGAGTTCGACAAGCTGGTAAAGCTCGGGGGCGGCGTGGGGATGAATGCCACGACTAGTTGGGACCAGACGGTGTACTTCAACACCTTCCCCCAGGGGGAGATGGAACGCTGGCTCGCGCTGTACGCGCATCGTTTTGAGAAACCGGTATTCCGGGGATTCCAGTCGGAGCTGGAGGTGGTGTATGAGGAGCGGAACACGGTGGGGGATAACTTCTTCATGGATATTCTCAACAGCTTCCTCAAGAGCTACTACCCGACGACACCGTATGGCTCGCGCCCGCTCATCGGTACGGATGCCCACCTGAAGAAGCCCTCGCTGAGCAAGATGTATGAGTTCTTCCAGACGTACTACGTGCCGAATAATATGACCCTCGTGCTGTCGGGGAATTTTAGCCCTACCCAGGCCAGGGCCCTGATTGAGAGGTACTATGGGCATTGGGAGGCCAAGCCGCTCCCGGAGTGGAAGGCGCAACGTGAGAAGCCTTTCCGGGGGGTGGAGAAGGTCGTGGTGCGTAAGCTCCCCATTCGCCTGGGGGGGATGGCTTTCCGACTCCCCTCGAATACGGAGCGGGACGACGCGGTCGATAGGCTGATTGCCCTCCTACTCTCCAATGGGAGTACGGGGAAGCTGGACAGCCTCATGCAGGCGGGGGACATCACGCTGGGGGCGGCGTTGAAGCTGCCGTTTGCCGATGAGTCGGGCTTTGTGATAGGTTTTGTCCCCAAGCTGCTCTTCCAGTTCTACAGCACGGCGCAGGGCTATGTCCTCAATGCGCTGGGGGATATTACGCAGGGGAATTTCTCCGATACGGCTTTCCTAAGCGCGAAGCAGAAGCTGATTCAGCAGCAGGTGCTGGCGCAGGAGTCCCCAGTTAAGCGCGTGGCCCTATGGGGGCAGATGCTGATGATGGGTTGGACGCCGGACTACGTGACGCAGAATGTGGAGTTGGTGCAGTCGGTGACGCGGGGGGATGTGACGCGACGCGCGCAGGCGATATTCGGGGGGAACTACCTCTCGTTCCGCAATAAGTTCGGATTCCCCGGCAAGAGTTCGATGCAGAAGCCCGACTTTAAGCCGGCCATCGCGAAGGCCAAGGGCAAGTCGGTCTTTGCGCAGCACTATGACAGCATCCCGAGCACCCCGATAGAGTGGTCTCCAATCGCAGAGGGGAAGGACTACTCGTATCAAAAGCTCCCGGGGGGTAATCGCCTGTACATCGCCAAGAATCGGCAGAATGGATTGGCATCGGTGGAGTTCCGCTACCCGTGCGACCGGCTCAGAGAGCCGTATATGCCCTTCGCCATTGACCTCCTCGCGAAGAGCTACCCCAAGGGGAGTACGCTCTCTCGTTTCCAGTCCCAGTTGGACTACTTGGGGGCGAGTGTCAAGGCGGAGTGCAATCGGGAGGGGATTGCCATTACGCTGCTCGCGCCAGAGGAGAATGCCAGAGAGGCCATTGCCCTGCTGCATGCCCTCCTCACGCGGCCCGAACTCGGGAAGAGGCAGCTCAAGGTCGCCTTCCGGGAGCGGAAGCTCGGGAATATGCTCGGGAAGGAGTCGATGGACTTCGAGTTTAAGTACCTGATGATGTATGGGCTGTACGGGGCGCAGTCCGCGGGGCTTGCCCTCCCGAGTACCAAGGAGCTGAAGCGGAAGGGGCAGGCGTTTTACGAGTCGAGAATGGCGTCGGTGTTGGCGCGCCCCTGCACGGTGCATTACTACGGTGCATTCCCCCGGGACAGCGTAGAGGAATTGGTGACCCCGATGCTTGGCGTCGCATGCGATACGGTGCCGTTGCCCGCCGTTGCGCCAGCCTGGCCGCCAGTTGAGGCGGATATTCTGTTCATTCATCATGCGGGGGCGAAGCAGAGTAAGATTGGCATACTGGAGGAGGTGTCGCCTCTGCCGCCGGATAGCTACGCGGACGCGAGGCTCCTGTCGGAGTACTTGGGGGGCGGTTTCTCGGGGATACTGCTGCAGGAGCTGCGGGAGTACCGCGCATTGGTCTACTACACGGGGGGCGGCTTCGTGTCCCCATTGCGTCCCGGGGGCAACGCGTTCTTCAAGGGCTTGCTGTTTACGCAGAGTGACAAGACGGAGGAGGCACTCGACCTGTACCTCCAGCTCTTGGATTCCATGCCCGCGCACCCTGAACGGCTGTCGGTTATCAAGCGTTACCTCTCTACGAGTATGCTGAGTCGTAGACCGAGTGCCCGGGAGTTGACCACGAGCGCGGCGCGCAGTCTGAAGTGGTGGGGGACTCCGGATAGTCGCACGCTGCTCGCATCGCAACTGCCAGAGAGCTCCTGGGAGTCGTTGTGGGCGTTCTACCAGCGGGAAATCCCGAATCGTAGGCGTATCATCTGCATTGTTGGGGATCGTAAGCGTTGCGGCTTGGAGGGACTCCGTAAGCGATTCTCTATCCAAGAGCTGTCGCTCAGGGATGTCTACCGGAAGTAGGGGAGTCCTCGCGCTCTTCCTCAGCCTGTGGCTATGGGGGTTCGGGTTTGCGCAACCGATTAGGATCGTCTCATACAATGTTGAGAATCTTTTCGATCCGGGGGTAGAGGCGCAGAATCCTGATTCTAGCTTTACTCCCGTGGGGGCAAAGCTTTGGACGTCTGAACGGCTGGACGCGAAGGTTCGGCTTATCTCTAAGGCTCTTATCGCCGTGGGGGGCTGGGCTTCTGCGGACATTGTGGGGCTATGCGAGGTCGAGAACCGGGCGGTGCTAAAGCGGCTTCTGTATGATACGCCACTCAGGGGGCAGGGGTACCGTGTGGTGCATAGGGATTCCCCGGATAGGCGGGGGATAGATGTGGCCTTGCTGTATCGTCAGTCCGCGGTATCACTCTTGGCTTCGTGCTGGTTTCCCGTTTGCGTGGATACCGTGGAGCAGCGCTACTCGCGGGATTTACTGTATGCCCGGTTTCTCGTTCGGGGGCAGGATACGCTGCATGTGCTTATGTGCCATTGGCCGAGTAAGTTCGGGGGAGGAGCTGAGCAGCGGGGGCGTAGAGGTATTGCCGCGCTGCGAACGAGGGCTATAGTGGATTCGATTCTCCTTGTGGATTCCTCCGCGAAGCTCGTCGCGATGGGCGATTTCAATTCTCCGATTCACTCTTCGGTATTCTCTGCGCTCACGGGGGGGAAGGCGGAGACACCGGGTCTTCGTCTCTGCCCCATGGTCTCGGAGCATGGGGTACTGCTCGGCTCGTATAAGTACCGAGGGCATGCGGAGAGTATTGACCATTTCTTCCTTTCGCCCTCCTTGCTGGGGGGTAGGGGGCTACGGGCCCGATTGCCCTCGAGAATCTGCGATGCCCCAATCCTCCTGGAGGCGGATAAGTCCTACGGGGGGATGCGCCCACGCCGTACCTACCATGGCAATCGATACCATGGGGGCATTTCAGACCACTTGCCTATTGTCTTGATCCTGGAGAGGGGAAAGTAGAGGGTCGAGCACTTGGTATACTAGAAAAAATACTACCTTTACCGCGCTAATCAAGCCGAATAAACCATATGGAAAGAAAGGGAATCGCGGACGCGGATTGTGGGGGGAGCAGGATGAAGGGAATGTTCGATGAGAGTGGGGATGTTCCCCATGCCCAGCAGGATACGCTAGAGAATACAGCGGGCCGGAACAGCCCGGGGACGATACTCGTCCCTACAGACTTTAGGGACGAGGCAGACTACGCGTTGCAGCATGCCATACGCCTCGCGGCCGCGGCGGGAGTAGGGGTAATCCTCTTTCACGTGCTGGAGGATGACGAGACGGCAGCGCAAGCGCAACTGGCCTTGCAGGCGCAGAACCGGAGGGCGAATCAATGCGCGTTTCCTGTCACTCTGCTTGTCGGGCAGGGCGAGCTTCCCGAGGCCGTGCTAGAGGTGGCGGATCGGTATAGCGCGAGGTACATTTTGCTGGGGACCCATAGTATACAGAATCCCGCGACGCTTAAAAGCTCTGCCACTAGACGTATCCTGAAGCGAGGGAACGTCCCCTTTATCACTATACAGCAACCGCCTAGGGAAGAAGCCATTGAGCACGTGGTTTTCCCGATAGACTACACCGATGGGAATCGGTTGAAGTATGGGTGGTTAGAGACCCTGTGGCGTGAGTATAACCCCACCTTCCATCTGGTGACCCCTGAGGAGAATGAGCCCGCACTACGCCAGAGCGTGCAGGAGAATATGGCGCGTGCCATGGCGCTTATTGGGCGTCTCGGGGCAAAGCATATTCAGTACCAAGTGGAGGGGAAGGACGAGTTCTCTGTCGAAATCCTCGAGTACGCCCTATCGGTGGAGGCCGATTTACTGGTGATTACCAGCGCGCCTGACCCGCGTCAGCCTGGAACGTACATGCTTGAGCCCCATGAGCGAAATCTGGTCATAGGGGGAGACTTCACGCCGGTGATGATTATTAACCCGAAGGAGACGGATTTATGCTAGAGCTAGTTGTGGCGAGTCACAATGCGCATAAAATTGAGGAAATCCAAGCGGTACTCTCCGATATCTGCATCTTGAAGTCTGCGGACCAAGCGGGGGTATGCGGAGAAATCCCTGAGGACTTCGATACGCTTGAGCAGAACTCCCGACAGAAGGCGGAGTACGTGCATAGGGCTACGGGCTTGGATTGCTTCGCGGACGATACTGGGCTAGAGGTTGAAGCCCTAGACGGGCGCCCAGGTGCTTTCTCTGCCCGCTATGCCGGACCAGGCTGTAGCTTTGAGGACAACATCAGCAGGCTTCTGGAAGAGTTGGAGGGTAAGGGCAACCGAGCTGCGCGGTTCCGCACGGTAATCACGCTTTTCCTCGGAGGGAACCGCTACACCTTTGAGGGGGAGGTGCGTGGGGACATCCTCCTTGCGCGTCAGGGTAAGGAGGGCTTTGGCTATGACCCGGTATTTCGCCCAGAGGGCTATGAGGAGTCCTTCGCCCAGATGCCCCTGTCGCTGAAGAATACGCTTAGCCATAGGGGGCGCGCGATTCAGGCGATGCGTACCTTTCTCCTCCAGCAGCCATGAGAAGACGATTTGCCCAGGGATTCCTGGGCCTAGTGGTAGTGCTACTGCTGCAGGGGGCTTGCGCGCTGGCGCAACCCTTTAACAATACGTGGCAGGAGTACTTCTCCTACACCGCGGGGAAGGGGGTAGCGCAGCGGGGCGATTATATCTTCTGCTATACTTCCCATACCGTTACAGTGTACAATCAGGCTACGGGAGAGGTTCGTCGTCTCTCCTCGTTGAACTCGTTACTGCATTCGAATATTCTTGGGTTGTGCCCTCGGGAGGGGGGCGAATCCCTCTTGATCCCCCATCGCGATGGGTATATCGATATACTGGAGAAGGACGAACCCACGCGCTCCTTGGATGATATGGCTGATGCGGTTCGCTCCGGTACTCTTGAGCCGATTCGGGCCTTTGCCCTTTCCCAGGATGCGGTATGGGGTATTTCTACGAACAGGGTATACCGGTTTTCCCCGGATATGTCCTCCGCGCCAGAGGGCTATACCATCTGGCCAGAGGGATACGCGAAGTCGCTAGAGATTCACGATTTGTGCGTATACCTAAATGCGGTCTTTATCGCGACGTCCGAGGGGGTCTATACGCCGAACCTCCCGTTGAATACTCGAGCTTTCGCCCGGCTGAATGCGCCAGAGGGGAACTACCGCTTTCTCGTTTCGCTAGATGAGGGGCTTGTCGCCGTCAGGTACACGGGGGGGCAAAGCCTCTTCTATCTTTACCGTGAGGGAATCTGGACTCAGTTCGCCAGTCTTGGGGAGAAGCTTGTAGATTTGAAGGCTACGCAGTCGGGGGTGGTGGCTACGACCCGCGCAACGGTATCGAGAGTGCGACTTACAGGACAGGTCGATTTGCTCTATTCTATTTCAGAGCGGTACGCGCAGACAGGGAGTATCGCTGGGGCGGTGGAGGGGCGTGAGAGTTGTCTCTACCTTTCTACTGGGCGTATGGGGCTTGCGTGCTATCGCAATGGGGCACTAGAGCAGGTTTCACCCGCCTCGCCGGCCTTTGAGGGGGTCTACTCTTTGGCGCATACTCGCGAAGGGCCTATTTTTACGGCTGGTGGTCTTACGCTCGAGGAGGTGGGGGAAGGCAATCCCTACGGGGTGTACTACTCCATGTCCCAGACGGAGGGGGTCTCGCTTGCTGATAGTAAGGCGCGCGATGCGCTATCGGTGGTACGTATACCGAATACAGAGAATGAGTATCTAGTCGGGAGCGCGAGTGGTACGCTTGTGCACTACAGGGGTTCTACGCCTGTAACGGTATATGATAGGGATAACCCTCCGCTGGCGGGGTATGCCTGGGAGAATGCGTCGATTACAGACATTGCCATTGATGCGGAGGGCGGATGGTGGCTCTTCGCGCATGGGATGCCCAAGCAGCTATTCTATCGGAATCCGCAGGGGCAGTGGGCGGCCTACCGTTTCCCACTCCACACCGGAGGCCAGCGAGTGCTACTGAGCTTTTCGCCTAGCGGTACGCTCTGGCTGTCGAATCTCCCCGCGAGCTATATTGCGGCGATACGGCCGCGGGAGTTCATCGCCTCAGACGGGGAGTCGGGAGTGCAAATGCAGGTGGCTTACATTAATACGGGACGCTACGCGCTGAATCTTACGCATCTCTGTTTCGCGAAGGATGGGTCGCTCTGGGCTTCCAATGCGAGGGCTTTGGTATGGCTCGCGAATCCTGACCAGATATTCGAGGGGCGTAAGCTCTCCTTCGCGCCGGTGGTGGTGCGTATCCCAGAGTACCCCACGTACAAGAATCGCTACTTCCTGCGGGATACGGAGATGACCGACTTACTCTTTGATGATGGGGAGAATCTGTGGATTGGAACGCAGTATGCCGGCCTCTTGCATTTTGACGCAGGCCGACGCATTCTCCTCCATCACTACACGATGGCGAACTCTCCCTTGCCCTCTAATGCCGTCAGCGCGTTGTCGTATGATAGCGCTACGGGGCGTCTTTATATTGGTACTCCCGCGGGGCTAGTCAGCGTAATCACGGATTCGAAGGAGGCGAGTGCTAACTTTGAGAATGTGAAGGTATACCCGAATCCCGTTCGCCCAGGCTACGAGGGGAATGTGACGGTGGACGGGCTAGTGGAGCGCTCTGTTGTCAAGATTACGACGGTGGCTGGGGATTTGGTGCGGGAGTTGGTGAGTAGTGGTGGGCGAGTCCTCTGGGATTTGCGCAATGGGCATGGGCAACGGGTGGCGACTGGAGTATACCTCCTTTTCTGCTCAGATGAGGAGGGGAGTGAAACGAGAGTCGTAAAGCTCGCGGTGGTTAGATAGAAAGGCTTTCCCTATGCCCTCAGAACTGGTTCATGCTCTGGTCCTACAGCTTACCCCCTACGCGGACGAGGGGCTTCTGGTGCATGCTTTTACCCGAGAGCAGGGCTATCTGACCATTATGGCTAAGGGTAAGCGGAGTCGCGCCTCGGGCATCCGCTTGCGCCCCTACTTCTATCCCTTCTCGCTACTACGGCTATCCGTTAGCCCCTCTAGGCGTGCTGGGGATATTGTGGGGCTTCGAGATGTAGAGCCTCTGGAGCGGATCCCCCTGATAACCCAGGACTACCCACGTTCCGCCATTGCGATGTACCTCTCAAGCGTGCTACGCCCTCTGCTGACAGACCATTTCCCCAATATGGAGATGTGGGACTTCCTCTACAGGCAGGTACTGCTTCTAGCGCATCATGACACGCCCCTTTCGGTATTTCCCCATGTGGTACTCCTAGAGCTTACGGGGGTGCTTGGCATCTCGCCGCAGGGGGAGTGGGGGCGTGAGACCCCCCTATTCAATTTGCAGGATGGGCGATTTGTCGAGTCGTACTACTTGGGGCGAGAGCATGTACTCAATCAGGAGTACAGCCAGGTGTTATCCATGCTGAATCGCTACGGGGTACAGACGGGTAGCGCGGACTGCCCCCGGTCCATTCGCGGTCCCCTTCTGCGGCATCTTGCCCGGTATCTAGAGCTACATACGGGGGTGCGTCTAGCCTCCAAGGCGTTGGAGGTGCTAGAGGGGCTGTGGGTATAGAAAGTGCGCTTGCATCCTCGGATACAAGCGCACGACAGCTCGGGTATGACGCTTTACTCCTTGCTATTGGGAGTTTGCCCCTTTGGGGGATTGGCTTTGCTCCCTTCGCTTGGCTTTCTTTTCCTCTGCGGTTTTCGTCTAGGTTTGGGGTTACGAGGCTTATCCCCTTCCTCTTTGCTAGTGGGTTTTTCTTGCGGATTAGCCTTTTGCCCATTGCTCTGCTTGCGCTTTGCGGCCTCTTGCCCCGCCCCTTTACGTGCTCCGGTAGACTTTCTAGTACTAGCGGGTTTTCCATTCCGGTTTCCCCCTTTTCTCTGGGGGGCCCTTCCACTATGCCCTCCGGGTTTCCGACTCCCACCTTTGCGGGCATCCGCCTGGGTAAACTTGGGGATTTCTAGCCCATCTATCGGGGGGAGTATCTCTACTTGCTTCTCTAGTAGGCGCTCAATGTCCTTGAGGAGGCCGAACTCAGAGGCTGCGCAGAGCATGAGCGCTTCGCCATCGGAGTCAGCCCTCGCGGTTCGCCCGATTCTGTGCACGTAGGATTCGGGCGAGTTGGGGACATTGAAGTTGATAACCATTTGTACGTCGTCAATATCAATGCCTCGAGCTACAATATCTGTAGCCACCATAATGCGGGCTTGATGTGTGCGGAATCGTTGTAGAGCCTCCTCTCGCTCGTGCTGGTCCAAGTCGGACTGTATCTCTACTACATCTAGCTTGGCGCGTAGTAGTGATCGGGTGAGCTCCCGAACCGTAATCTTACGCTCTGCGAAGATGATGATGCTTTGTAGATCCTGGCGGAGGGTGAGGAATTTGGTCAGGACGGGGATTTTGGATACCTCATCGAGCATGAGCTTGTACTGGCGGATTTTCTCCGCGGGCTTCGATACGGCGATATTGATGGATTCCGGCTCGTGGAGTATCTTCTCTGAGAGCCTTCGTACTTCCTGGGGCATGGTGGCGGAGAAGAAGAGCGTCTGCCGCTTCGTGGGTAGCTGGTCTACAATCTTCTTGATGTCGGGGAGGAATCCCATGTCCATCATGCGGTCTGCCTCGTCGAGAATGAGGGTATCAATATCGTTCAACCCCGCAATACCTAGGTTGATGAACTGTATCAGCCGCCCGGGCGTTGCGACGAGTATGTCGGCCCCGGCATCCACGGCATCCCGTTGTAAGCCCCACTGCTTCCCGTCGCTCCCTCCGTAGATGGCGCGCGAAGACACGTTAATATAGTAGGCAAAGCCCTCGATGGCCTGGTCTATCTGCATTACGAGTTCCCGTGTAGGGGCTATGATGAGAACCCGAGTCTTCGCGCCGCCCGTAGGGGGCGTGTCGGCTAGTCGGCTAAGCACCGGTAGGAGAAAGGCCGCAGTTTTCCCTGTGCCTGTCTGCGCGCAGCCGATGAGGTCTCGC
>PDWI01008223.1_pt1 | contig 12357 bp, 6 predicted proteins | sample 1430891 | NCBI WGS metagenome assembly PDWI01 (sample SAMN01162508, study PRJNA174530) | Oral metagenome, whole genome shotgun sequencing project. | biome: Marine environment; feature: Marine mammal; material: Swab sample of the gingival sulcus; isolation source: swab sample of gingival sulcus...
TTCAAGTCAAATACAAATAGAAGAAAGTTGGAAAAAAGTACTCAAAGAAGAATTTGAAAAAGAATACTTTGCTGACATTAAAAAAAATCTTATCCAAGAGATAGATGCCGGTAAAACGATTTATCCTCCCGGCAAACTTATCTTCAATGCCTTTGACTCCACGCCCTTTGACAAATTGAAGGTTGTGATAATCGGTCAAGACCCTTATCACGGCAAGGGGCAAGCGATGGGATTGTGTTTTTCGGTGCCGAAAGGAATTGCTGTTCCGGCATCGTTGAAAAGAATTTATACCGAGCTGAAAGAAGACGTAGGCATAACGATACCTGAGCATGGCGACCTTACAAAATGGACAGAACAAGGCGTTTTCCTTATAAATACCGTGCTAACCGTAGAGGCAGGCAAGCCCGGTTCGCATAGAAAAATAGGTTGGCTAGATTTTACAAATGCCGTTATCAAAAACATTTCTGACAAAAAAGAGGGAGTTGTTTTTCTTCTTTGGGGAAATTACGCAAAAGAGAAACGCAATCTGATAGATACGTCGAAACACCATATTTTGGAATCGGCTCATCCTTCACCTTTGGCAGGAAACAGATTTTTTGGAAATCATCATTTTTCGAAGACAAATAAAATTCTGGAAGACCAAGGTCTAAAACCAATAGATTGGCAGGTGTGATACGAATTTCAGCTTGAAGTTAGACTGAAAATATCAGCTTTTGAATTTAAGTGACATAAAAAACAATTTAACAGATGTTCCGTTTAAGATTTATTATACCATTTGAAAAATAAATTTTAATATGATTGCTGAAAATTTGGATTCGTTTAGTCAATATCTTAATTTTTTTCCCGACGTGGAATTTCCTGTCGTTCTGTCATCAGAATATATGCAGCTATTCAGTAAGGAAAATAAACCTCTTCCTGAGCATTTGTCATTGAAATTTATGACTCAAAAATTGGAAAATGAAGAAAATGATGTGGAATATATCGCTTGTTTCAAATTTCCACCCCAAAAGAATTTTCATGCTGTTATATTTTTGAAAATTGACATTATGAATTATCAATACGTACTTCAAACTTTTGATGTCAAAGGTGTAGAAATAGATAGAAAAAAAATAGCAGGGATGGAGGTTGTAGACCAAGAACTAAAAGAAAAAGTGGCATTGATAGACGAAGACCTAATTATTCTCAACATGAAAGGAAGTCAAGATATAAATGAAGATTTTGACATAAAAAAAAGTACTTCATTTGCCTACGAAATACTGGAAGACGGAAAAATATCGGGGTACAAGATATGAATTTACAGATTGAGTGAGTATAGCGAAATATTTAGTGCTTTTTATAGGGATTAATTCACAAAAACCCACCTCACGCCAAGCCTCCAAAACAAATCCGATTGAGGGTAGTTAATAACCTTGAAAGGGACTTCTTTTGTTAAAGGGAATAATACATTGTTAATCCTTAGAAAAAATCTAAAATCATCCACTTTTGCTGCCAAAAAGAAGTCCAACCTCCTGTAATTATCTAATTTAAGGTCATTTTGAACATAATAATTGCCAATCCCGGGATTGAAACTATAATTATAGAATTTGTCCCAATAATTGAATTCAAAACCTGAAGACAAGATTAAATCGCCTCTTACAAATTTTGGCTTTCCCTCCAAATACAATTTCAATTGTGCCGTATATTGTGGCATCGGCAGCTTGGTAGAGCTTGAAGTATTGTAGTACAAATTGGCATCGAATCTAAATATTCCCAACTTCAATCTTTCTTCCACATTCAAGATATTTACACGCAAACTTTCTTCTAGTTGGTTTGGTATCAGCTCGGATGAAAAATAGATGTACTTGTCTATTGTTTGCCATTTATTTTGAACGGATAGCCCTATTTTATCGATGTTTAACCGAGCAAAAAACGTAAACTTCTGAGTGTTGTCAAAATTGTTAGTATATATTTTTTTGCCCGTTATGTATAACTGCTTATGTATAACAGCCGGAGCATAATTGCCGTATTCTATCCCTGTTTTTATATTGAATAAGCCAATTTTGTAATTCAGTGATAAATTTGATTCGGTGTTGCCGGCATATTGACCAAACAAAAGTTTCGAATTCCACCTGAGTACCAATTTTTTTGCAAAATCGATATTTCCGCTTGTTACGAAAGCCAATTCACTGATACTTTCTCTAATCGCAGGCTCTGTATCCAAATTGATTTTATCTAATGCGAAACCGGCTTTCAAATAGCTTTTTCCTTTCAATCTTGCAAAGAAACTAACATCTGTACCATACTTTTTTACCTCTGTATAATGTCGCAGTCCGGCTTTGTCGGTTAGCAGTTTACCATAGACAGAATCATCATCAACATTCTTGTCCGTAAATTTGTAAAACTCTTTAGACATTCTTAATTTGGCGGTGATATAAGGCTGAAAATACGAAGTTTTAACAGGCAATTTCATGTATTCCGTAATTTCCAAACCGTAATTATCGTTTCTGCTGATGGCATCGGTTAGCTTTGTCGGAACCTGTTGCCTTATAGTGAAGTATTCTTCTTTTAAGTCATCTAGATTTTCAAGTCCTCCGTTATCGTATTCTTCATTTGCATATACTCTTATATTGAGGAATGTGTTGAATATTGAATTTAGATTGCCGTGCCAAATTCCAAAATTAAGGTATGTGTGCTTGATGTTTTGCCCTGAATACTTCCCTGTGTTTTTTACCCTTGAGTAGTCGATATTCAGAGATACATCTTTAAAATTTTTGGTAAACATTGCCCCTGTTGAAAATTGATTTACATCTGCTCCCGGAGAAAAGTATAAGTTGGCAATAGCGCCGTTGGTTATATGAAAAGTATTATTGGTTCGTCGATAAATATCGAATTGACGATATCCTAAATCAAACCCTATCGCTCTTTGGTAGCCTTCGATTGGCATAGTTGCACTGCCGATATATCCCTTGTCTATTATCGGATATTTTTTTGAATCTATGACATTGAAATAAGGAAAATCTTCGGTCAATAACGTATCGGTAAAGGGTATTGTATCAAATATATTTTCGAGGTCAAATTTAACAGCTTTCAATACAAATAATTCCTCTACTGTATCCTGTTCATTACTCAATGAGTCCACATTATCTAATTCGATATTTTTATTTTTGATACCTTTTATCTGAGCAAAAGACATTTGACTGAAGGAAAACATCAATAGTAAATATAGAAATAATTTTTGATAATTTAGTACCTTTCTCGATATTACTTCCGGATTACCACTATCGATTTTTAATTTGTGTACGCTGTTCTGTTCTCTTTTTTCTACGCCATAAGCATAGGCTTTATCGTAATAATTTAAAGTGATGTCGGCAACAGTATGGTAATCGTTTTTATCAAGTGCAGACATCGCATCTTTATAATTATTCCCTCCTATCCTTTTAACGATAGAATTCAGGGCTTTTTCCAATAAATCATTGCCATAATTGGAGTATTCTTTGACCAATCTCTCTATTCTAATATCTTTTGGTATGTCCAAAAAGATTACCGGCGATGTGCGCAACTTGTTGTATAATTGTTCAGGTAAGTATATACGTCCTATATTGCGGCTTTCATCTTCAATCCAAATGTTTTCATTCATATTCAGATTAAAAAGGGCTTCTCCAAGCATATTCTCAAAATGCTCAGTACTGGGCTGCTTATCTTCCCCTATAAATCCAAATGCAGACCCCTTATGATTTGCCAATCCCTCCAAATCTATCACTTGCACCCTATCGTTCATACATTTGAGAACATCTGTTTTCCCACTTCCCGTATATCCTCCCAGTACCAACAATTTTGCATCTTCATAATTCTCTCTCAAAAAACGCCTATAATTTTTGTATCCGCCCTCTATTACTTCTACGCCTTCTATTTTTGCAGATTCGAAAAGCCATTTCATACTGTTACTTCTCATACCTCCTCGCCAACAATACAAAATCACCCTCTTGTCTTTAGACAGCTTTATGCCCTTACCGGCAAATTCCGGAAGCTTAGGCCCGACCAATCTCAAACCTTCAAGAAATGCAGGTCTAAATCCCTTTTTCTTGTATAAAGTGCCAACAATAGCTCGTTCTTCATCATCTAATAAAGGTATATTGACAGCACCTAAAACTCTGCCTTTTTCAAATTCCGACGGCGATCTAACATCTACTATAACAGATTGATTTTTCGACAATAGAGCTTCTTTAATACCTATCATTTTTTGTTTATTAGTTAGTCTCTGCAAGAAAACTCCAAAAATCAAGGGTTTTCTTGCAGACACTAGTTAATGGAAGTTTTAGGACAAAATCGATACCATCCTAAAAAGAGAGACGCAATAATAATCGCGTCTCTTTTGTAATCAAATTTCAAAAATTATATTCTGACCCATTTGGAATTAAAAATTAAATTCTATGCCTTGTGCCAAAGGCAATTCCTTACCGTAATTGATTGTACTTGTTTGTCTTCTCATATAAACTTTCCAAGCATCAGAACCGCTCTCACGACCACCTCCTGTGTCTTTTTCACCACCAAAGGCGCCTCCTATCTCTGCTCCTGAAGTACCGGCATTGACATTGGCGATACCACAATCGGAACCAACTGCCGATAAGAAAGTCTCCGCTTCTATAACATCTTTAGTGAATATAGCAGAAGAAAGACCTTGAGGAACGTCGTTATTAATTTCTATTGCGTTATTCACATCTCCTTTGTACTTTATCAAATATACAATAGGTGCAAAAGTTTCTTCTTGCACTATTTCATAGTGATTTTCGGCTTCTGCGATAGCGGGCACTACATAGTTACCACCTTCGTACTTACCACCTTTCAATACTTCACCTCCAAATAATAGCTTTCCTCCTTCTTTTTGTACTTTCTCTACTGCATCGACAAACATATCTACAGCAAAATTATCAATAAGCGGTCCTACCAATACGTCTTTGTCCAAAGGATTGCCAATCTTTCCTTTTACACTCTCGTAAGCACCTACAAATTTTTCTACAAAAGTGTCATAAATATCTTCGTGAAGTATAATTCTTCTTGTTGTGGTACATCTTTGTCCTGCTGTACCAACAGTACCGAATACCGTTGAAGATACAGCCAATTGTAGGTCTGCGTTAGGCGTAACTATCACAGCATTATTTCCTCCCAATTCCAACAATGTCTTTCCTAATCTCTTTCCGGCTATATGAGCCGCTCTCTTACCTACATTGGTAGAGCCTGTCAAAGACAATAAGTCAACTCTCTTGTCTGCCAAGAAATTATCACCCATTACTGATGACTTGGCTACGATTAGGTTAAAAACGCCTTCGGGAACGTTATTCTCCTTAAGTACATTTTGGATGATATTCATGGTCGCAATAGCGGTCAATGGCGTTTTGGATGACGGCTTCCAGACAACAACATCTCCTGCTACAATTGCCAATGCGGTATTCCAAGCCCAGACAGCAACAGGAAAATTGTAAGAAGTCACTATTCCAACTACTCCAAGGGGATGATACTGCTCTGTCAATCTATGAGAAAATCTCTCTGATTGAAGGTTAGTACCGTTTATCAATCTGGCTTGTCCGACAGCAAAATCACATATATCTATCATTTCTTGCACTTCGCCCATGCCCTCTTGAAATATCTTTCCCATTTCAAGAGTAACCAAAGCACCAAGCTCTTCTTTATATTTTCTAAGCTCATTACCTATCTGTCTGACGACCTCTGCTCTGACAGGAGCAGGTACTTTTCGCCATTCCTTGAAAGCATCTCTCGCCTTGTTGATGACCATTTCGTAATCATCTCTTGTTCCGTTCAGTACTTCTGCTATTTTCTCCCCGTTTATCGGCGATGACGAACTTGAAACATCTCCTTTTGTTTCATACCATACTGTACCCGTCGTAACGCCTTTATTTAATTCGGTAATTCCGAGTTTATTCAATATTTCTTGTTTGTTCATATCTATATTATTTTATTTAATTAATTCATTTAACTCCAAGATTATAGAATCTATTTTTTCGTTATCAAAATTCTTTTCAACACAAGCCTCCTCAAGTGTACCCCATATAGGTTCTCCACACATAATACACCTGATTCCTTTTTCGGACAAAAATTTAACTGATTCCGGATATTTTTCGATTAACTCTTCAATGAGCATATCTTTACCTACTTTTACCGCCATTATTATTTATTTTCAAGATAATTTACCAAATCTGTATATGTTTTTGCATATTTCAATGCTTGCCTTCTATCTATTCTAACACCGTCTATGTAGGGGACGACCCTAACGCGGGTGCCTTTTATTTGAATTATTTTATTGTAAACGTTTTTAGCTTGGCTATATTTTTGATACAAACCAATGGTGTAGTAATATATTTTATGATCTCCATCAGTTTCAATCCAAGAATCAGGATACTTATTCAACAATTCATTATAAGACAAAAAATCGCCCACTTTTACCAAAACTTTATACGATAGTCCTATCAAATTCGCTCTATATAGCTCACACCGATAATCTTTAATTTTACTGCTTATCAGAATAGGTTCATACTTTACAGTTATTGGAATATTCTCATAGTCGTGTAAATAGATATCCAATCTATTATTAAGTTTAGAAATAATATTTTTGGACACCACAGGTCCATTCGGATTTGCCACAGGAAAATTATCACCCACTCCCCTAACTATTATTCTATCACCATCTATCATTCTCAACTTCAAAGAATCTGCAAAACGCTTAGCAATATCAACTGAATTTACAATGTTCTTCCCCTTTCTCTCCTTATTAAAGGTATTTCCAACTATTTCTATTTTTAGGCGAGAATATTTTTTCATTAACCTTCCAAGTTTATTCAGAAAAGCATACAATGTTTCATTTTCCTTAAATCCGTTATCATGAGTAAAAATACGTGGAATAATAAATTCTTCACTTTCTTTATTGACAGCACTATTATCTTTGCTAAAATCACTATTCTTAGCGACTTTATCTCTGTTAACGTTTTTTATGTTATGGGGAGAATTTACATTTTCTTTTCCTAAACCTTTTTTACCTTTATCTGCTTTTTTATCATTTTTGGTATCAAAAGTATCTTTTTTGTGGGATTTTGACTTATTTTTTTTATCTTTTGTTACAACTTGAGAAGTTACTTTTTTATGCCCACTATCTCCTTTTTTTTTATTTTGGTTTTTTTTTGAATATTTGCCCTTTTCTGTACCGTTCATAGGTACCAAACGTTTATACTTCAAATAAGGCACTTCACCCGGATATCCTTTACTAACAGAAGCTGCTTGTTTGTAATAAACCCAATAAATATCTTGTCCTCCCAACCCAAAATCTTTTCTATTTGAATTAAAAACCCCTCCCTTACCGGATTTTAAAAATCGATAACCATATTCATCAAAGGGAGAATTTATAGGGACACCGAGATTTACCGGCTCCAACCATTGATAATCACCATGACTAAACTGGGAATGCAATATATCAAACCCACCTATTGATTCTAATCCATTCGAACTGTAGTAAATATTTTCGGCATCAGGAGTCATGTAAGGACTTATCTCGTCAAATCTAGTATTTATTTTTGGTCCAAGATTTATTGGCTTAAACCAATATCCATTCCTGTAGCCGGAAATATAAAGGTCATACCCCCCATATCCTCCTTTTTTATTTGAGGAAAATACAATGGTACTATCATTTACAAACTGAACATAACTAAAACCATATTCAGAACGTACAGAGCCTAAAAAATTTTCTTTGGTTGTGCTATCTGATTTTTTATTTGAACGATTATAACTATAAAACTTTCCTGAACCCAAATAAGAGCCACTAAAAACAATAGCTTTAGTCCCGTAATTGTAAAAATCTAAAAACATCATATTTTCATCTTTAGTTTTCTTATTAATTACAGGGGGTAATTCTGTCCAATTACCCTCAACATACCCCACTCTAAACTCATCGTAGAATTGTTTTTGGTCAGCTGAATAGTTCCTATTCGATGCAATGTAAAAAACATTACTATCATTAGGGCTTTGTATAGGCAGGATATCGTCTAATTTAGAGTTAATTTCAGAGCCACAATTCTCTATAAAATGGCTGGTTGGAAAGTAACTTACGAATAACCCATTAGCACACCTTTTTATGTTATTCATAATTTCATTTCGTTCACTCTTACTACCATTAAATTTTGACAATAATTTTTTATAGTAAACTATAGCCTTTTCAAAATCTTGACTTTCGTGGTAAACCAAAGCAAGATATTTATCAACATTATCATCGTAATTACCCAAATACCTACTATTCTGAAGGTCTTCAATAGCACCTTTATATCTACCACAATGATAATTGCAAACTCCTCTCTTAAAAAAGGCATTTTTGTCTGAATAATTTTTCAAATAGTCATTGTAATGCCTTAATGCGACACAATACTTTCCCTTTTTGAAAAACCGATTTCCTAATTTAAGAGATTTTTGTCCTAACGATATAGATGCAAAAAGCAAAACAAATATTAAGGACAAAATACCTCTCGATATTAACTTATCCACCTTCATATTAGATTATTAACATTAAATTCTTCTAAATAATCCGAAATTCTCTTTAAAAATGACCCTCCTAAAAATCCATCTACCACCCTATGGTCATATGATAATGATAAATCCATTTTATTGCGAATTGCTATAACATCGCCAAATTCAGTTTCTAAAACCGCAGGTTTTTTGTTAATTGCACCTATCGCCAATATTGCTACTTGAGGCTGATTTATAATAGGCGTTCCAATTAAATTTCCCATACTTCCAAGGTTGGTTATAGTAAAAGTACCTCCCGATATTTCATCCGGTAATAATTTATTTTCCCTAGCTCTTCCTGTCAAATCATTCACATACTTCGTAAGACCTACCAAATTGTACTGATCTGCATTCTTCAACACCGGTACAATTAAATTACCATTAGGTAGAGCAGTTGCTATTCCAATATTTATATTTTTCTTAACCAATATCTTATCGCCATCCACCGATGAGTTTATCATCGGAAAATCCCGTATTGCTTTCACAACAGCATCTACGACAATAGGCAGATAAGTTATCTTTTGGTTATACTTAGATAAAAATTGATTTTTAATACTTTCCCTCCACTTCACAACATCTGTGAGATCGGTCTCCACAGTAGATGTTACATGAGGAGATATTCTCTTGGACTCGACCATATGCTCAGCGATAAGTTTCCTCATACGATCCATCTCTACAACCTCATATTCTCCATCTTGGGAGGTATACACCGGAGTTGTCTTTGGTTTATTCTGCTCAATTTTTACACCCTTTTCTTTATTTTCTTTTACATCAAGGTAACTCAGAACATCTCTTTTAGTAATTTTGCCCCTTATTCCTGTTCCTTTTATCTTAGATATTTCGTCATTACTGAGATTTTTTGATCTTATAATGTTCCTAACAAGTGGAGTTAGTCTTGTATCACCGGTATCTGAAATAGATGAATCACTATTCCGATATTTAATCGAATCACCTTTATCAGTCAGAACTTCTTCTGATGCTTCAATATGTTGAATCGAATCCCCAATCTCATCTTCATTATCTATATCATCACTTGTTTCTATTATAGCTATTACTTCACCTACCGGCACGACACTATCCTTTGGGTATAAAACCTTTTTTATGGTGCCGGAAACAGGTGACTGGATTTCAGTATCAACCTTATCCGTAGCAATTTCAATAATAGTTTCATCTTCAAGTATATTATCACCCTCTTTTTTTAACCAACCAATAACAGTAGCTTCGATAACTCCCTCACCAAGCTTAGGCATCAACAATTTATAATCAGACATATTTATTTACTTTATTTTACCAAGAAACAAAAGCAAAGTACATAATAATTAAACAAAAAAAACAAATATTTATTACACTGGTGCAAAGATAGAAAAAAATGATTAAAATCTTTTATTTTTAATACTTTTAGCACTTATACAGGTAAATAAAAAATTCAAATCATCAATAATTGAAACCATTTAAATATTTTAACAAAACCTTATAACTTTTTAACAAACCCTTACGAAAAAAAGGATGTTATGCCTATTCGTGTGATAATATTTTTTTTACATCGAAGTTAAATAGTAACGTAAATTTAATTTTGGGTTATTCAGAGGTTTCTTTCAAAGATTAATTATAAATTATAAAATGTTGTTTATGAAAAAAACACTACTATTACCTCTGGTTCTGATAGCTGCGATAACTGCATCTTATGCTCAATCGCATACGATTAGCGGTTATGTTGAAGATTCGGAAACCGGAGAGAAATTGATTTCCGCTTACATATTCGATGAGATTAGCAATAAGGGAACGGTCACCAATACCTTTGGTTTTTATAGTCTCACCTTGCCCGAAGACTCTGTAAGGCTCAAAGTTTCTTACATCGGCTATGTTAGTTCAGAACAAAAAATTTACTTGAATAAGAACGAACAGATGAATTTCAAATTGATACCTTCAAATGTTTTGGAGGACATCGAAATAACAAGCGAACGCGTTGAGCGGATTGAAGAACAGACGCAGATGAGTAGAATTGAAGTACCATTGGAACAAATAAAAACCATGCCCGCTATTTTCGGAGAGGTAGATGTGTTGAAAACAATGCAACTGCTACCCGGAGTACAAGCCGGTACAGAGGGAACCAGTGGATTATTCGTAAGAGGAGGTAGTCCCGACCAAAATTTGGTTTTATTGGACAATGTTCCGGTCTACAACGTTTCCCACTTTTTGGGTATATTCTCGGTTTTTAATGCTGATGCACTAAAAAATGTGAGTATTACCAAAGGTGGATTTCCTGCAAGATATGGTGGTCGGCTGTCTTCGATACTTGATATCAGTATGAAAGACGGAAATATGAAAGGATATCACGGAGCGGGAGCAATTGGCAATTTGACATCAAAATTGATGATAGAAGGACCAATTATCAAGGATAAAGCTTCTTTTATCGTGAGCGGAAGAAGGTCTTATGTGGATTTATTTATGAAGCCATTGATAAGAGCTTCCTCTGAAGGACAAGCAGGTCTTGATTTGCATTTTTATGATATAAATGCCAAGGCAAACTACATCATTAATCCAAAAAATAGAATTTATTTCAGTCTTTATTCGGGTAGAGATCTTTTTGGTTTTGTCTCAAAAGATGAATACGGAAATAGTAAATATGAGGATAGAGGAGGCGTAAAATGGGGAAATTTAATCTCGGCTCTTAGGTGGAATAATCAGATAACCCCTAAGTTGTTCCTAAATACGACACTTACTTTTAGTGATTTTAGTACCATATTTTTTGCCGAAAGCAAAAATAAAGATGAATTTGGCACGGCAAATTTTTTGGCAAAATATGTGTCGGGAATTCGTGATTATGCGGCGAGAATGGATTTTGACTATATACCTGTTCCAAACCATTATGTGAAGTTTGGAGCGAGTTATATAAATCATACTTACCGTCCAGGAGCCGTTACTTTCAAATTTGAAGAAAATGGAGAGAAACAGGATACTGCGATAGGTACAAAAAATTCTTATTCCAATGAATTAGATGCCTATGTGGAGGATGATTTTACAATCGGCAATCTAAAATCAAATATAGGATTGCACACTTCGGCTTTTATAACCGATAAGAAAAATTATTATTCACTCCAACCGAGAATAGGATTGAGATATTTATTAGGTGATGACTACGCATTAAAAGCTTCTTACGCCACGATGAAACAGTATATCAATCTTATTACAAGTGAATCAATATCCACGCCTCTTGACCTTTGGGTGCCGAGTACTGAAAAAGTAAAACCGCAATTCTCCCAGCAAGTCGCTTTGGGGATTGCCAAAACGTTGCAAAATGACTTTGAGATAAGTTTGGAGGGATACTATAAGGAAATGGATAATGTAATATCGTTCAAACCGGGCTCCAGCTTTTTTAATGAAGGATTTGGGGAAACTGACTGGGAAAGCAAAGTGGTTCAAGGCAAGGGACAGGCTTATGGAATGGAATTTTTGGTACAGAAGAAGAAGGGAAGATTTTCCGGATGGTTGGCTTATACACTATCTTGGAACTGGAGGCAATTCGATGGAATAAACAACGGAAACAAATTCCCTTATAAATACGATAGAAGACACGATTTTGCCATAGTCGGAAAATATAATATTACCGATAAAATACTTATTTCGGGAAGTTGGATATACAGTACCGGAAATGCTGTTACAATTCCCGTTTTTAAATACCCCTTTAGTAATTATAGTAAAATAAAAAGTCTTGGGGAAAAGAATAGTTTTAGACTTTCCGATTCACACAGATTGGATTTGTCTATAGAATTTCACAAAAAGAAAAAAAGATGGGAAAGAACTTGGGTAATCGGC
>PDWI01008224.1_pt1 | contig 12356 bp, 12 predicted proteins | sample 1430891 | NCBI WGS metagenome assembly PDWI01 (sample SAMN01162508, study PRJNA174530) | Oral metagenome, whole genome shotgun sequencing project. | biome: Marine environment; feature: Marine mammal; material: Swab sample of the gingival sulcus; isolation source: swab sample of gingival sulcus...
CAGAACATCCAGCACGGCACGCCAGGCCAGCGCGATCAGCGCATCACCCCAGATCCGCGCCACCGCCGCATCCCCGACCGGCCGATCCGCGGTGGCCATAACAAGCCCCATCTTGTGTTTCCGGTCGCCCACCGCAAAGGGCACTTGCATGATGGTCTTAAGCCCGTCGCAGGCCACCGGGATGTCAATGCGCAGGCGCCCGGTGACGATCGAGGCACCCAGCCCTGCGGCATGAACGATCAGCTCGTTCTCGCCATCGTCCCAGATGACCCGCGCCTGTTCGTCGCAAAGCTGCATTGCGGTGAGCCGCAAGAGCGACTCCAGCGAGCGGGTGCTCAGCGGCAGATCCGCGCCACGCTGCCCGGCCATCAGCGGCTTGTCCGGCAGTGTTTCGGCTTCGCTGCGCCGCAACATGTCGAATACCTGATCGGTGACACTGTGCAGCCTTTTCTTCCGCTGCATGAAGGGGCGCTTGAGTGCCTGGACCACCAACTTGTCGATGGTTGTGGAACTGATCGGGGCCCCCTTAAAGGGGCGCACGATCGGGCCTTCGCGGACCGGATCAAAGGGCGTAAAGGGAATGTCGGGGTCCGGGTTCGTCTCGCGTAATTCTCTGATCAGCACTCCGATCTGACGCCGTTCACCGCTTGAGATCGTCGACCGGGCCAACAGGTCACGCAAGCGGTTCAGTGTCGATTGTTTGGCCGCAGCCACATGCTCAGGCGTAGGCATGAACAGCCCCCGGTGACTTCGCTCAAACCTGTTTGCGGCAGGTGCGAGGCTTATGGTTTCAGTCGAGCAATAACCACGACCGCCGCAAACGATCCGACACAGAACCTAGCAAGAACCAGAGCGCAAGGAATCCAATCAACTCAAACGCGAAATTGCCCCATTTGAAAACAGCCAGGCGACCAGTAGAGACACGCAAAACGAGAACGTCTCGGTCTTGAAAACACCTTTCAACCCAACCGCTCGGAGCAGAGAAAACATCTGGAAACTCGCAACTATATTGTTTTAAGTTAACCTAAATTGCAATATTCTTCAATATCTTTGTCGTTCAGGCTAAAGCTTGATCCTTTTCCCATGTTTCCAAGGCTTTGCTTTGCGGGATTTAAATCAAGCGCAGGCGGCAGCTATTCTCGGAAGGGTTGTTTACACCCCTAGCTGTCGAGAGCGCACCCTAAATACCTACGGTTGTGCGGGTGGCGATTCCGAATTCAGAAATCGGTTTCAGAGACTGGTTTATGAAGCAGGTGGTGGATGTCAGGGCATGCCTGGGGAGCCTCGGGTCGGAGACCCTGTCGGCGTCATCTGGTCATGGTTCACGGCCATTAGATGTGCGGAGAATACTGTGGGCCATCCGCCGCACGGATTTCGCACGGCCATTCTAATGGATCGGCAGCGCCAATGGGACAGTTTGCCTCGTAAACAAGTGGCTGCCGATTTTGGCGTCGGCTTCTCGACGCTGAGCCGCTGGATCCAGCAGGATCGGTGCAATCCTGAGAAGCCAACTGCCCAATCCGATCTTGAGCGTGAGGTCGCCGAGCTGCGGAAAGAGAACTGCATGCTTCGGGAGGAGGAGGTGATAAAATAGGCCACCCAGTTCTTTGCGGAGCGAAGCAAATGAGGTTTGCTTTCATCGCGAAGAACGCTGACGACGGACACTGCCTGTCGAGCGGTTATGTCAGGTCATGGATGTTAGCCCCCGAGGGTATCGCGTCTACCGCAATCGTCCGCTCAGCCAACGGCCAGCGGAGGGACATGGTGGTGCTTGCGCACGTTCGTGAGCAGTTCATCCTGTCTTTGGGTAGCTACGGTCGCTCACGCATGACAGAGGAATTGTAGGAATTGGGGCTTGATGTTGGCCATCGGCGCGTCGGTCGCCTGATGCACGAAAACAGCATCACGGTGAAGCGAAACAAGAAGTTCAAGGCAACGACCGACAGCAACCACGGCTTCAATATCGCGTCCAACCTGTTGAACCGAGAGTTCTTAGCAGATTGCCCCAACCAGAAATGGGCGGGCGACATTAGCTATATCTGGACGCAAGAGGGTTGGCTCTATCTGGCAGTCATTCTCGATCTGCATTCACGCAGGGTCATTTGCTGGGCCCCCTCTCGTGACATTGCTCTGCAATGCACTGCCGGGCAGTGGTCAGCAACCGGACGAAACGTGATCGGGCAATCAAGGCCTTGAACATGGCCATCGCGTTACGGCGACCACCCAAGGGCTGCATCTATTACCCGGCAGGCGATTGCATAGCAATCTGCCGAGAGGGCACCATACCGATCGTGGAGGCCAATGCTGTTCCCACGACTATCAGAAGATCCTACGCCAAAATGGCTTCAAGGCATCAATGAGCGGAACCGGCAATTGCTACGATAATGCGGTGGTCGAAACCTTCTTCAAAACGATCAAGGCAGAGATGCCCTAGAGAAGGTCGTGGCGAACACGACGCGACGCTGAGATCGCAATCTTTGAATACATCAACGGCTTCTACAATCCTCGCAGAAGGCACTCAGCTCTGGGATGGAAAAGTCCATTGGCGTTTGAAAGAAAGGTCGCTTAAGTGAGTAATCGAAGCGGCACGAAAACGGGACAGGTCCAGTGTCGCCACGTCCTTGCTGGGCAAGCCTTCGGCACAGAGAGGATCGTCCGACACCGGTCCGATAGAGATCGCAGCGCCTTGTGCCGCCGAACCTGACCCTCAAGAAGCCCGCGCTCGTCTTCGCTCAACTCAATCGCATCCGCCACTCGTCCAACCCTCACGTCACCTCCTGAAAATACGTTACACAAATGATACGAAGTAAAGTTCCGGGTGACCGGAAATATACACCCACACCATTTGCAACTCATTTCATCAACCTATGGGCATGCTCCAAGCTGAAATCCCCTGATTTTACCAGCTCCGCAGCGACGCTTTGGACATCAGAACCCTTTGCGCCTGCCAAAATCGCAATGTTGCGGGCGTGCAGAGCCATGTGGCCCTTCTGTATGCCTTCAGTCGCCAAGGCCCGTAAAGCTGCCATATTTTGCGCCAAACCCACAGCCGCCGAGACTTCTGCTAATTCGGTGGCAGAGCTCACTTGCATCATACGCAAGGCCGCCTGGGCCGCCGGGTGGGTTTTTGTAGCTCCACCGACGAGCCCTAACGCCATTGGCAACTCGATGCTGCCGGAAAGACCACCATCCTGGCGTCGCTCCCATTGGGTTAAGGATTTGTACACCCCATCGCGCGCAGCATATGCATGGGCACCCGCTTCAACCGCGCGCCAGTCATTGCCTGTTGCCACAACGACTGGATCAATACCGTTCATAATACCTTTGTTATGGGTCGCTGCACGGTACGGATCAATCAACGCAAGCGTAGATGCCTCAACGATCCCCTGAGCAACTTCTGTGCCTCTCAGCGTGTCTGTGTCTAACGCCGAAGCTGGTAGATCAACGCGCGCACGGACAAGGCGCAAATCGGCAAGATTGGAAAGTATTCGCAATCGCACGGTCCCGAAGGTGATCCGTTCAATCTGCGGCGCAAGGGCTTCCGCCATTGTATTGACGGTGTTTGCCCCCATCGCATCACACACATCCACAATAAGATGCACAACGATCATTGGCCCAACAGCCGTTTGCGGAAAAACGTGAACTTCAATATCCTGACAGCCTCCGCCAAGCCCTACAAGAACCTTATCCTTGACGTTTGCAGTTGTGATCAACTCCTCACGATGAGACAAAATCCGCTGTTTTGCGGCATGAGGATCCTGAATGCCTAACACCTGAATTTGCGCACGCATCAAAGGCCGGGTTGCACTTGTATGAAATCCGCCTGCGCTGCGCACAATCTTGGCCATATAGGACGCAGCAGCGACAATTGAGGGTTCTTCGACCGCCATCGGAACAAGATAATCTTTGCCATTCACACGAAAATTGGTGGCAACACCCAGAGGCAGTTCGAATTTTCCAATGACATTCTCGATCATGCCGTTGGCACGTTCCATGTCCAAGGCACCATGTCCGGCGAGCGCGGCCAAATCTTCGGGCGACAACCCCGCTATAGACCCCACTGTGGCACGTCTGTCATCGGGCGTCATATTACGCATGTTTTTAATACGAGACTGAACGGCGGGTTTTGAGGCGTCGTTACCCATCAATGTCCTCCAAGGTTACAACGCATAGATATCAGGCAACAAAGCGCATAGAGGATACACTTGCCGATTGAATCTGAGAACTGTACCAACATGAACCTAGTGACAATTCGGGAACCGTGATGAGCAAGACTGATCATATCGTGCGGAGCATTCGCCGTGAAATTGCCTCTGGTATCCTTCCCCCAGGGCGCCGATTGCCATCAATCCGACAAGCCGCCGAAGATTTTGGTGTCTCAAAAAACACCGTTGTCGAGGCTTACGGCAGGTTGGGCGCGCGGGGCTTGGTGAAACCCGTGCGTGGATCAGGGATATTTGTCGCGGCGCCGGAAAATCCTGTTCCGCGCAAACCAACCTCGCCTCCCCATGTCACAGAGGCTGTGGATCGCATTTCGCTACTGAGTGCACAACTGGATCAAAAGCTTGCTGTTCGGGTGGGTGATGGCCGCCCACCGCAATCCTGGATGCAGGACGCCCTTCCAACGCGGTTTTCTAAAAACCCTCTCGGTGCCACGGACGGTGACCAAACAGGCTATGGCAGCGCATTGGGCAACCTGAACCTGCGGGAAATGATTGCTATCAAACACAGCCGCGATGGTCTGCCTGTTTCTACTGACCAGATCGTCACGACATTCGGCGCCAATCACGCCTTGGATCTGATCATTCGTCGGTTTCTGGAACCGGGCGATACTGCAATGGTTGACGATCCGGGCTATTACCCGCTGATCGCGAAACTGGCTCTGAACAAGATCAGAATCATTGGTGTTCCCCGTACGACTGACGGAACCGATGTGGATGTGTTGCGCACGATCGCCCAAGAACACGCACCGAAAATATTCTTTACCCAATCAACCTGCCAGAACCCCACGGGATCATCGTATTCTTTGGCTTGCGCCCACGCCGTTTTGCAAGCCTCTTTGCAATTCGGATTTATGGTAGTCGACAATGATCCCTTCACCGATCTGCCCAATCAATCGGGTGTGCGACTGGCAGCATTGGATCAGTTTCAATCCGTTCTTGCGATCTCAACCTTCTCCAAACTATTGTCCGCCAGCTTTCGTGTCGGCTATCTCGTTGCGCCGCAACATATTGCCGAAGAAGTCGCTGCTCTGAAAATGGTAACAACTGTAAACAGCTCTCGGTTCTCCGAAATGATCGTTGCAGAAATGATCGTGAGCCGACGCTACCAAAAGCACTTGCGTCGGCTATCATTGCGGTTGCAGGAGGCGCGCAAATCCTATCTGGCACGTATTGCCACCCTGGGTCTGGAAGTGTTTGATCAGCATGAAAGTGGATATTACAGCATGCTCTTGTTGCCGGAGGATATTGACGAGACAACGCTGGCGCGAAATGCGTTGGACAAGGGGATTTTTCTCGCACCCGGCCGCTTGTTTCGAGTGGACGATACCCCAACCCGCCCCTCATCGCGCGTGAATGTAACGCGGTCTGAGGACAATAGGTTTTATAGGTTCCTGAAATCGCAGATCGCTGGCTAGGGCCCCGCCCCTAGTGGACCGCTGCGTACATAATTTTCTCTTCCGTGACGTCAGAGATGGACATCTCTTCGACAATCTTGCCTTGGCGCGCGACGAGAATGCGATCAGACAGAGCAGAGATTTCCGGCAGATAGGACGAAATCACAATCACCGTCAGCCCGGCCTCTGCAAGATCGGAAATTGCATCATGTATTTCAGAAATAGCCCCGACATCCACACCACGCGTCGGTTCAGCAAAGATAACGATACGCGGAGCCTTGTCCATCGTCAGAGTTTTTGGCTGGCCTGCGCCGGTTCAGTTTTCTTGATATGCACCAAGATATCTAACGACCAAAACAACCAACTCTTCAATGTATTGTGCGGCTTCATCTTCCGGGTAGGATTGCGCCAGATCGAGAGAAGCTGTGACGCATTCAGCGATGAGACGTCCGCTTATATCCGCAGTTGAATGCAGGCTCGGACTCGCGCGCTGGCGTAGCACATCAGCTACCAATATGGCGGCTTTACGGTTGCCCTCCTGATCTATCACCCAGAGATCCGGAGATGCGTGCAAGGCCTGTCGCAAGGCCACTGAACCGCGCTGACGGCGGCGCAAGCTCGATAGATCACGCAGCGCAGCTCCAAATGCCATCACCCAATCTGGCGCGGCGACTACATCGGCAAGTATCTTTTCAAGGGCACCAAGACGCGCATTAATCTGGTCTGTTGCGAGGCTTGCAAGCAACTGATGTTTGTTCGGGAAGTAGCTGTAAGCCGTGGCGATATTGACGCCAGCTTCTTTGGCAATCGCCTGCATCGTGATAGCCTCAAAGCCACCGACTTCCAAAAGCTTTATCGCTGCTTCGAGAATTTGCTTAACAGTAGTTACCGATCGCTTTTGCTTGGGCTGGCGCCTGTTGGGAGCCGAAAACGGGTCGCGTGGTTTTTGGGAAGTTGCGGGCTGTGTCATAGGTCCTATCGTCTCGAAGCGCCTTTTGCACCTCGCGAAACTGGTGAGCAGAACAGGTGAATTGATCGCCTGCTTAGCAGAGCAATGATGTTTCGTTCAATCTAATTTAAAGTGAGCCAGGGAGCGGGCAGACGCGTCTGAGGTCAAAATGCAAGTATATACTTGCATTTGAAAAACTCCTCGTTACGGTTTTCGCAGCGCCGCCCTTTTTCAAGAGTCGGCAAGAAAATGGAGGAACTGATGAACAAATTCACTGCTGCTCTCGCCGTGGCCGGCATATCTGTTGCGAGCACCTCGGCTGCGCAAGACTACCCGACCGAGACGATCCGCTACGCCAACTTCATGCCTGAAGGGTTTACGACTTCGCTTATCGACCAATACGTGGTGGACGAGATTTCGGCAACTTTCCGGTAGGCTATTTCTTCAGCAAGTTTCCGGTTTCAGGGCTGATGGATTCACTTCCAATGGTCTTTCCGACAGCTGACATCGTAGCGCAACTCACGCGCGAAGGCATCGCCGAGATCCCCGAAGTGCAAGCCGAATATGATGCGGCCAACCTGCACCCTTTCCTGTTTCGCGGCCTGCCACAGTATCGCTTGATCTGCTCGAAGCCAGTTAAAACCCTTGAAGATTTCAAAGGCTTGAAAGTGCGCACTTTCGGGACATTCCACCCGGTGATGTTTGCTGCTCTTGGCGCTGTTCCCGTTAATATGGAACTGACGGAAACCTACGAAGGCCTGCAGCGCGGCGCAGTTGACTGCGTAAACATGAACTACCAAGCTGCAACGCTGTTCAACCTCTTCGAAGTTGCCAAATACACCAGTGACGCTGAGTTCGGCGCGACACCGCTTTTTTCCAGTTACGTCAATAAAGATGTCTGGGAGGGCTGGTCACCTGAGTTCCAGACGCTGTTCAATGAAGTGATCGCTGACGCCGAGGTAAAGGCCGCTGCAGAAATCAACGCAGCCGAGCAAGCTGGTCTGGAAACACTTCTGGAAAACGGTGTTGAGTTGATTCCATTTGAAGATCAGGAAGCAATGGAAGCCGCGTTGCCTGATTTCTTCGAGCTCTGGGTTGAAAAGGTAACGGAAGCGGGCAAAGGCGAAGCAGCCATCAAGCATGCTGAGTTCATCAAGGCGCGGCTGGCCGAACTGATGGCTGAAAACTGAGCTTTGTAATGTCTGGCCAAGTGCAACGTATCGCAACCATGGCCGCGCGTTTCAGCGCGGTCATGGGGTGGACAGCGCTTTCCATCATGGCGATGATCAGCACAGCTGACGTTTTGGGTACGGCTTTGCTCAACAAGCCTGTTACAGGCGCTTTCGAGATGGTTGGCGAGGCATTGGCCGTAGTCGTATTCCTCGGGCTTTTACAAACACAGATACTGCGCGCGCACATCACCGTTGATCTTTTGACAGAGCGCCTGAAGGGTGTGCCAGCGCGCCTGCTGGATGTGCTTTCTGCAAGCGCGATGACGCTGGCTATCGGAATGATCGCGATCCAGACTTGGCCGCAGATGATGGAGAGCTGGCGCATAGGCGAGCTTGCTCCGGGGGCGTTCAACTTCCCCGTTTATCCCGTCAAAATGTTGGTGTGTCTCGGGGCCACGGGTGCTTTTTTGGTCGCCGCATTGCAAACATTTCAATCCCTGTCGCTCCTGTTTGGCAAAGGAGCGCCCCATGACGCCGATTGAGCTGGGTGCTATCGCCATTGGCCTTGTACTGTTTCTTGCGCTTCTTGGCGTGCCAATTGGAGCGTCAATGATACTCGTCTCAGCGGGCGGAATATATGCCACCGTTGGCGAGCGGTTCATGTGGATCACCTTCAAGACCCTGCCATATGATTTTGCCTCGCAATACACATTTGCCGTCGTGCCGATGTTTGTGCTCATGGGCATTATCGCCTCGAAATCCAGCATTATTCAGGATCTTTATAAATCAGCTGCCGACTGGCTCACTGGTGTGCGAGGCGGGCTTTATGCCGCGACAGTTTTCGCCTCAGCGGGCTTCTCGGCGATTTCGGGCTCAACCGTCGTGAACTCGGCGATCTTTGGCAAAGTGGCGATGCCCGAAATGCTGCGTCACGGCTGCCATAAAGGCTTCAGTGCAGGCTCAATCGCGGCTGCAGGCACTCTCGCGGGGCTGATCCCGCCGTCGCTCGGCTTCGTTGTGTATGGTATTTTAACAGGCGAATCCATTGGTCAGCTGCTGATGGCCGGAGTTATCCCCGGCATCCTGACAGCCTTCGCGTATATCGTCGTTATCTCTGTCGTTATGCGCTTAAGGCCAAGCTATGTACCGACGGCCGCAATACGCCCTCCGCTGGGCCAGCGTCTGCGCTCGCTTGGTAAGGTCTGGCCGATGATAGTGCTTGCCACCGTTGTGCTCGGGGGCATCTACACTGGCTTCATGCCTCCCTCGGCGGCGGGCGCTGTCGGTGTGATTGGCGCCATTTTACTGGCGCTTGCGCGGCGTTCGATATCACGCAAAGGCTTAGGCGAAGCCTTCCACGAGACCATGGTGATCACATCGACACTGTTTTTCATCGTCATTGGCGGACTGCTACTCAGCCGCTTCTTTGTGATCAGTGGATTCATCGGAGAGCTCACGGGCATGCTTGACGCGTTGGACCTCGACGTCTTCGAGTTTCTTTTATTCGTCATCCTGCTCTACCTCGTGCTCGGCATGTTCATTGACCCACTGTCGATGGTGGTGGTGACACTGCCCATCCTCTACCCGATCTCCCAGAGCCTTGGGATGAATGGCATCTGGTTTGCTGTGATTGTGGCGAAGCTTGTCGAGATTGCCGCGATAACGCCGCCCGTAGGGCTCAACCTGTTTGCTGTCATGGCAGCCTCCGAAACCCGCATCTCGGCGCGCGAGATTTACAGCGGCATCCTGCCGTTCCTCTACGCTGAAATCGTTGTGCTGGGTATAATCGTGCTGGTCCCCGCAATTTCAACATGGCTTCCGGCGCTAATGATTGCCAGATAACCGTTTTTCGAATGGAGAGAACAATGAACGACGTGATGACATCGGTGAAGTTTAACGAGTTGCACCAGCTTGCGGGCAAAAAAGCCTATGAGGGCGAGTGGATGCAGATAGACAGCGAACATCTTCAGATGTTCAGCAAAGCGACCTATCTTGACCCAGAACATGTTGATCTGACCTTTTCCAAGAACAATGAATTCGGCTCTGATCTGGTTGACGGCTTTTTGTTGTTGTCGATGCTGACCTATTGGAACTTCAAGTATTTCCCGATGAAAGGCGAGCGGCTCTGGGGCCTTAACTACGGTCTCGACAAGGTGCGCTTTGTTTCCCCCGTTATGGTAAGTGATCGTGTGCGCCCCACCTGCCACGTTTCGCGCATGGAAAAACGCGGCGAGGGCTGGTTTGGCGTACTCAATATCACCCTTGAGAAAGAAGGTTCTGAAAAGCCGGCTATGACAGCTGAATGGCTGGTGCTGTTCCTCGAAAGCGCTGAAGAAAGCCCCGAAAATGACTGACGCTGTACAAAACACCATTCCCGCGCTCAAGCGGATATCTGACTATCCGCGCCACTGGGCTGAAACTTCACCCGAAAATCCTGCGCTGCGCTTTGGCGATGAGGTGCAAGACTACCGTACATTCGCCGGCAAAGTTGACGCTTATGCGCGGGCAATGATTGTTGCTGGCGTGCAAAAGGGCGACCGCGTCTGCACCCTGTCAACGCCACGGCCCGAGTATTTCACATGCTTCATGGCCGCCGCGTCGATCGGGGCAATCTGGACAGGGCTGAACCCAAAATACACCGTTGGTGAAATGGCCCGCATACTGCGCGATGCGCGCCCCGCTCTGGTGCTGACACTGGCTGCATTTGGCAAAGACCGGCTTGTTGAAACGTTGGCTGAAGCCGTTAAAGAAACTCGGCTTTCCGCACATATGGTCGTGTTTGGCGGCGAGGTCAAAGGCTACCAGCCATTTGCAGAGTTCCTTGCGGCCGGGGAAGCTGTCAGCGCTGATGTTCTTGCCACGCGCCGAAATGCTGTCGAAACAATGGACCCCGCACTGATCGTCTACACATCTGGTTCAACTGGCTTGCCCAAGGGCGCATTGCTCTCACATATGGGCCTGTCGCACGGTTACAGTGTTCAGACTGCACATTTTGGTATGGAAGGGGCCGGGCTGTTTTGTAATCTGCCGATCAACCACATCGGCTGCGCCGGTGATCTGGGATGCGGCCCGCTTGTGGGCGGTGGCACCATTATCTTTATGGAGCAGTTCGATCCACAAGCGATGCTGGCGGACATCGACAGAGGAATTGCCCATGCGCTGCTCGGCGTTCCGACGATGTTGCAAATGGTGACGGAACTGCCCGAGTTTTCCACAACAGACTTTTCGAAAGTGCGGCTGGTGTGTTGGGGTGGTGCAGCGCTGCCAATCAACGTTCTGAAAATGTTGCGCACGAAAGGCTGCCCGCTTGGTGTGACATATGGCATGTCTGAAGTGCCTGGATCTATCACAATGTCACCCCTAGATGCGAATGATGAGCAATTGACGACGCGCGTTGGCAAGCCTGCACCAGAGCTTGAAGTGCGGTTGCTGGACGATTCTGGTAATGTCTGCGATGTGGGTCAAGAAGGCGAAGTGACCCTGCGCCATCCGAGTCTCCTGCTCGGCTACTTCAATCAGCCCGAAAAAACGGCTGAAGCTTACGATCGAGATGGTTTTTTTCTTACCGGCGATATTGGTGTGTTTGATCAGCACGGTTATTTGCAGCTGATTGGCCGCAAAAAAGAAATGTTCAAATCTGGCGGCTACAACGTATATCCACGCGAGATTGAGATGTGTTTAGAGAGCCACCCTGACGTGCAGATCGCTGCAGTTATAGCCGTTCCTGACCTCAAATTTCAGGAGGTTGGCAAGGCCTTCGTTCTGTCAAAATCAAGACGTGATCCTGAAGAGTTTGCCGCCGAGCTTCGCGAACTGTGCATCCAACGCCTCGCAAACTACAAACGCCCCAAGAGCATAGAAATCCGCGCCGACCTACCAATGCTACCAGTTGGCAAAGTGGATAAGCCAAAACTGCAAACTTCGATAAGTTAATAATCAGAGCACCGCCCGTAGATATGTTGTTACTCGCGAAGAATGATGATCGAAGACCCTGAATTGCTGGAGAAAGCAGGCTATTCGGGGAATTGAAGTCTTTGTCTTCAAAACGAACTTGCTATGTATATGGTGCAACCCGTTTAACGGCCAGAGCGGTGAGCCCGCCCTAGAGCTAAGGTCATTCGGTAACTGGATCGTCATCGCGACGCGGGAAGGCAACCATTTCGACGTCGGGGAACATGCTGTGTTTGACGTTGATCGATGTGATGTTGCCGCTATCGTTGGTGTTGACGAAGAGGGCGCCGCAGCGGTCCCAGACGGTATGACCGCGAGGCAGTCCTGCGCTTGCCACGGTACGTGGCTCGGGCGAGATCGCTGACGACGGACAGGGTTAACCAAACGCTTACCTCTAATCAGTGAAAAAGCGACCATCAAACCGGGGGAACTCCAGCTCCAAAACCCGGGCCACCCGCGACAGGTGGACCGTTTTTAGGCGAAAGTGTAACCCAGAATAAAAAAGCCGATAAGCGAAAAGCCCGCGCCCAGCAATGCATAAGGGAACTGCGTGAAGGCATGCGACATTGGCGAACAGCCAGCACCTTGCGCCGCCAGAACGGTCGAGTCGCTGAAGAAACACGCATGGCTTCCGAATGAAGAGGCCGACAAAAGCGCGCCAATCAAT
>PDWI01033228.1_pt1 | contig 12356 bp, 12 predicted proteins | sample 1430891 | NCBI WGS metagenome assembly PDWI01 (sample SAMN01162508, study PRJNA174530) | Oral metagenome, whole genome shotgun sequencing project. | biome: Marine environment; feature: Marine mammal; material: Swab sample of the gingival sulcus; isolation source: swab sample of gingival sulcus...
CGGGCATCGAGGCGTCGATGATCACATCCGAGGGCACATGCAGGTTGGTGATGCCCTTGTCGCTGTCGACCATGTACATCGGCGGCTTCGCGGCAAGCGCGGCCTTCAGCGCGGCTTCCAGCGTGGCGTCGCCCGCGATGCGCTTCTCGAGGTCGCCGATGCCGTCGTTGGGGTTCCAGCCGAGGTCATCGAGCTTCGCACCATGTTCGGCGATGAAGTCTTCAAGGAAGACCGAGACGAAGTGGCCGAACAGGATCGGGTCCGACACTTTCATCATCGTGGCCTTGAGGTGAACCGAGAACAGCACACCCTCTTCAGTGCTCGCCACTTCCTTCTTGATGAAGTCGCGCAGGGCGGCGGCGGACAGGAAGGTCGCGTCGACAACGGTGCCTTCCTCGTAAGCGAGGCCGTCCTTCAGAACGGTCTCGGTGCCGTCGGCAGCGGTGAAGGTGATCTTCGCGCCACCGGCCTGGGCGGCGGTGATCGTCGCCGACTTCTCGTTGGCGAAGAAATCGTTGCCCGGCATGGAGGCGACGTGGGTCTTGCTGTCGGCGGTCCATTCACCCATCGAATGCGGGTTGGCCTTGGCGTATTCCTTCACGGCGCGGGCGGCGCGGCGGTCGGAATTGCCCTCGCGCACGGCGTCATACTTCGCCTTGATCGCCTCTTCCTCGGCGTTCTGCGGCTCTTCGGGGTAGGACGGGATGTCGAAGCCCTGCGATTGCAGCTCCGCAATGGCACCCATGAGCTGCGGCACCGAGGCGGAGATGTTGGGCAGCTTGATGACGTTGGCGTCCGGGGTCTTGACCAGTTTGCCCAGCTCGGCGAGATCGTCGGAGCCGACACCCATGGCCGCCAGCACGCGGGCCGCCAGCGAGATGTTGCGGGTTTCGACGTCGATACCGGCGGCGGCGGCGAACGCTTTCACGATCGGCAGGAGGGAGGCAGAGGCCAGTTCGGGCGCTTCGTCGACCTTGGTGTAGATGATGTCGGCCATGTGGGGTCGTCCTTCTTTAGCAACGGCGGCGGGCTGCCCCGCTCAAGCCACGCGATTCCGGGCGTTCCGGGATCGCTGAATTCATTGTGTGCGAATGTATACAATGAAACCGGCTCTCAGGGAAGCAGGAATTTCACCGCCCCCGACCAGCACCACCCCGAAAGGTCAGTTCCGCAGGTCCAGCCTTTTGCCAACCGAAAGCAGCGAGCCGACAAGGCCCAGCGCGCTGCTGACCCCGACCATCGGGCTTTCCGTCGCCATGACGAGGTCTCCCGGGTTGATCTCGAACTCACGCGCGGCGAACAGACCGTCGGCACTGGTCAGATCGACCGTGAAGACCACCTGCTGATGCGTCGGCCCCTTCACACCGTCCTTGCGCACGGCACTCGCCGGGTAGTCGCGCAGGATCAGGATTCCGCCCGGATCGGCCCGGCCCGCCGCCAGTCCGCCGGAAAGTGACACGGCTTCCATCGCGGTGATGATGTCGCGGTCGAAGTAGACGATCTGGTCGCTCGTCGCGCCAACGGCCACGAAGAACCGCTTGTCTTCGTCGACAATGACCTTGTCGCCGCCACGCATGACGATGTTGCGCCGGGAGTCAGACAGGAGGTTGTCGGCCCGAATCTCGTATGTCTTGCCGTTGCGGATCAGGCGCACCAGCGGATTGCGAAGCGACGTGTTGATGCCGCCCCCGCGCGAAAGCAGGCTGAGAATGGTGAAATTCCGGCTCGGCAATTGCACCGGACCCGGCGAGGCAACCCCGCGCACGAGGTCGACCGTGTTGGCCGTGCCGGCAACGACAGCAAGCTGAACCTGCGCCGAAGGCGCGATCCGCGCCAGCTCCTGTTGCACCTCGCGCCGCGCACGCTCGGGCGACAGCCCGTTCACGACAACCTCACCGATATAGGGCACGAAGATCGTGCCCGCCGGAGAGACTTTGAGGCCGTTCATCTTGGTGGATTTCTCGGCAGGGTTGGTCAGGAGCGAATTGTTCTGGTTGTCCCAGATCACCAGGTTGACGGCATCGCCGGGACGCAGAACCATCGACGCCGCGCCGCCCCCGCCCTGGAGCCAGCGATAGTGCCCTTTCCAGCCGGTGGCAGGCCACTTGTCGATCATCGGCAAGTTGGCACGGGAAACCTCGACGACCCCGTAAGACGGGTTCGCATCATTCGCTTCTGCAAGAATCTCCGACGCCACCGGCGCCCCGGCCGGAAAACCACATCCAGAGACCACCAATGCCGCCGCCATCAAGGCGCATACAAGAGAAAACCGACGCAAGATCTACAGCCCCTCAGCCTGTTTCACACCTGTAATGGGCCGATTTCACAAGGCGAGGCAAGGGAAGATGTCAGGGTCAGCAGGAACCCGTCGAATTTTTTTGACCAATGCGCTCAAACTGCAATATGAAGTCCGAGCCACGATACCGGATAAGGCTGGTTTGCCTCGATGACCCCCACCAAACGCGCCATGGATCTCTTTATCGCCGTGATGATTGCGCCCTTCATCCTCCCGCTGATGGGCATCGTTGCGCTTGCCATTCTCATCAAGGACGGGCGTCCGGTCATCTACAGGCATGAGCGCGCCCACTCGCCCGACAGGAATTTCACGCTGCTGAAGTTTCGCACGATGCGGAACGCGTCGCACGATACGGGCGTTTCGGGCGGGTACAAGCAGCACAGCCGGGTGACCCCGGTTGGCAGGTTCCTGCGCCGCTACCAGCTCGACGAGCTTCCGCAACTGATCAACGTCTTCCACGGTGACATCTCCTTCGTCGGCCCGCGCCCGCCCGACCCGCTATACGTCAGGATGTATCCAGAGCTGTATGCCGAGGTTCTGAAATCGCGCCCCGGCATCACCGGCCTTGCAACGGTCGTTTTCCACAAGGCCGAATACCGCCTGCTGGAACCGTGCAAAAGCGCGGCCGAGACAGAAGCCGTCTACACCCGGCGCTGCATCCCGGCGAAGGCGAAGCTCGACATCATCTACACCGCGAACCAGTCCATCTGTTTCGACATCCAGATCCTGATCCGCACGATTTTTCGCGGGAAAAACCTGCATTATCGCAAGTATCACTGAGCCGTCTTGCGGAGCCCCTGCCCGATGTGCCGCGCGCCACGGGCCTCTGCCAGTTCGACCTGCCGCTGACGTTCGCGGAACCGCGCCCGCCGGGCGTCGTCAAACTCGTCGATGCAATGGTGACACGACACGCCGCGCTCGTATTCCGGCCGGGTGCAGTCTTCCGGCGTCAACGGACGACGACACGCACGGCACAATTCGTGCGGTCCTTCACGCAGCCCGTGTTCAACCGACACCCGTTCGTCGAACACGAAACAGGCCCCATGCCACAGGCTCTCGCTTTCCGGCATCTCCTCAAGGTAACGCAGAATTCCGCCCTTGAGGTGATAGACGTCCTGCACACCCTCGCTCAGCAGAAAGTTGGTCGATTTCTCGCAGCGAATGCCCCCGGTGCAAAACATCGCGATGCGCTTGTTGTGAAACCGCGCGGCATTCTCGGCCCACCACGCGGGAAATTCGCGGAAGCTCTTCGTGTGCGGGTCGATCGCACCATCGAACGTCCCGATGGCAACCTCGTATTCGTTGCGCGTGTCGATCACGACAACATCGTCCTGCGCGATCAGCGTATTCCACGCTTCCGGGTCGAGATAATGCCCAACCCGTGCCTTCGGATCCACGTCCGGCACGCCCATCGTCACGATCTCGCGTTTCAGGCGGACCTTCATCCGCCCGAACGGCGCTTCCTGCGCAGTGGAAAACTTCACCTCGATGTCGTCACAGCCGGGCAAGGCCCGGATATGGGCCAGCAACGCATCCAGCCCCGAACGCGAACCGGCCACCGTGCCGTTGATGCCCTCATGCGCCAGCAGGAGCGTTCCGGTAATCCCCTCGGCTTCGCACGGGCGCGCGCAAGCCGATTTGCACAAGCCGGGTTGAACTCCCGCCGTCAAAGGCCACATCCTGTGGACACAGGAGAATCCCATGACTCGTTTCGCGCTGACCATCACCCTCGTCCTTGCCATGTTTCCCGGCGTCACGCCCGCGCAGACGCGCGTTCCCGAGAGCCTCGCCGAGGTGCAGATGAGCTTCGCCCCGGTGGTGGAGGCCGCGGCCCCGTCGGTCGTCAACATCTACGCGTCGCGCATGGTCGCCGAACGCACCAGTTCCTTATTCGACGACCCCTTCTTCTCGCAGTTCTTCGGAGACCTGGGCGGGGAACGGACGCGCGAGCAAAATTCGCTTGGCTCCGGCGTGATTGTCGGCGGCGGGCTGGTTGTCTCCAACTTCCACGTTGTCGAAAACGCGACAGACATCCGCATCGTGACGTCCGACCGGCGCGAGTTTGATGGCGCGCTGGTGCTGGCCGACGAGCGGGCCGACCTCGCCGTGATCCGGCTTGAGGGCGGCGAAGACCTGCCCGCCCTGCCCTTTGCCGACAGCGACGCCATCGCGGTCGGCGATCTCGTGCTTGCAATCGGCAACCCGTTCGGCGTCGGGCAGACGGTCTCTTCCGGCATCGTGTCGGGGCTGGCGCGCACGGGGCGCGGGGGTGGCGCCTTCAACGCCGGCAATTACTTCATCCAGACCGATGCCGCCATCAATCCGGGCAATTCCGGCGGGGCGCTGGTCGACATGCGCGGCCGGCTCGTCGGGATCAACACCCGGATCGTCACCAAGTCGGGCGGCTCGGTCGGGATCGGCTTCGCCGTTCCCTCCGATCTTGTTGCGCAAGTCGTCGCACAGGCGGCCGACGGCGCGGCCAGCTTTACCCGCCCGTGGGCGGGAATCGAGGTGCAGGAAGTGGATTTCGACCTCGCCGAGGCGCTCGGGCTGGAACGCCCCGCCGGACTGCTCGTGCGCAAACTCTCGGACATAAGCCCCTTCCGCGAGGCCGGCGTCAGGCCCGGCGATGTCATCCTGTCGCTCGGCGGCGCACCGGTGAACGCGCCGGGTGAACTGGTGTTCCGGCTGTCGTTGCAGGAGATCGGCGCGAAAGTGCCGGTGGGACTGCTGTCCGGCGGCACGGCAAAACGCGTCGACGTCGAGATGCGGGCACCGGTGGCGGCCAGCGAGGGCCTCGGCAGCGCGCCCGTGGCCGTCTCGACCGAAGGCCCCTTCAAGGGGCTGGTCGTGCAGGAGCTTTCCCCGGCGCTGGCCAGCCGCCTTGGCCTGCGCAGAACCAGCGGGGTCATTGTCATGGCCATCGAAAGCCCGCGCCGTGTGCGTCACTTCCAGGCCGGCGACATCATCGCTGAAATCAACGGTGTCAGGATCGACACCCTGGACGATTTCACCGCCGCCGCCGAAGTCCGGCAGCGCACATGGAAGATCGTTCTGGAACGCCGTGGCGGGCGTGTTTTCCTGACATGGCGCGGCTGAGGCGTTGACCGGATTCGCACCGCGCCCTACGTTCACGACAGGAGGCAAGTGAAGCATGAAACGCAGCGCCAACGAGGCCCTTCTCGTCATTGATGTTCAAAACGATTTCTGCCCCGGCGGCGCTCTCGCCGTCGAGAAGGGCGACGAGATCGTCCCGGAAATCAACCGGATCCTGCGGGACTATAAAGTGCGCGTCTTCACGCAGGACTGGCACCCGCAGGGGCACAGATCCTTCGCATCGGCCCACCCCGGCAAGGCCCCCTTCGAAACCGTCGAGATGTCTTACGGACAGCAGGTTCTGTGGCCGCGCCATTGTGTGCAGGGCACCGATGGGGCCGATTTTCACGAGGCGCTCCACGTCGAGACCGCCGACATGATCCTGCGCAAGGGATTCCGCTCCGAAATCGACAGCTACTCGGCCTTTTTCGAGAACGACAAGAAAACCGCTACCGGACTTGAAGGCTATCTCAAGGGGCGCGGCGTCGACACGGTCACGCTTGTCGGGCTGGCCACCGATTATTGCGTGGCGTGGTCGGCGCTCGACGCGGTGCGGCTCGGGTTCAAGGTGAACGTCGCCCTCGGTGCCTGCCGCGCGATCGACCTCGACGGCTCCCTCGCCGCGGCGCTCGATTCAATGAACGACGCCGGTGTCGAGTTCGTCGTCTAGGCGTCCTGGTTGGCGTAGTTGAGAACCAGGTCGCGCAGGGAAACAAACCCGAGCAAACCGCTGTTGTCTTCCACAAGTGCGCGGCGTCTGTCGAGTTGGGCCAGCAGACGGACGGCGTATTTCACGCGCATGGTCGGCGCGATGGTCAGGATCGGCTTGTCCATAACCTCGTAGACGGCAGTCCGGTCGAACGGCTTGTTGACCGCGATCACCCGCTTGGCGATCTCGGTCACGGTCAGGAAACCGTATTCATCGCCGGGTTCGCGCCGCTCGATGACCAGCGAACTGACCCCATGCTCGCGCATCTTGGCCAGCGCGACGGCCACGCTCGAAAGCCCGTCGATGAAATGCAGATCCTTCTGCATCACGGAATCGACGGTGATGGAATCGCCTTTCATCACAAGTCCTCCTTGGAGATGTCTTCCTGTATTCGGCCGATCTGCGTCGTCAGCCCGACCGCATCTTCGATATCGAGCATGAAGGCCACGCCGGTGCCGTGTGTCTCGTCAAAACCGCAGGCCTCGGCGATGGTTTCCATGATGTCACGGGCGTGATGTGCCTCGACAAGGAACAGAACCATGTCGCGCTGGCCGCCGACGGTCAGCCCCATGAAGGATTTCTTCGGGGTCAACCCCTCGCCCCGCGCGCCGGTGATGACAGTGCTGCCCGTGGCGCCCTTCGCGCGCGCCGCTTCGGTTGCCCTGTCGGTCAATTCATCCTGTGTCAGCACGATGATCAGTTTGAACTTCATCAGGAGCCTCCTTCGGAAGTGGTGTGGGTGCGCTTGTCCTGTCGCGCGGCCAGCCACGCGCCGATCTGCGCATACCCCATGACGGTAATCATTGGGAAGAGGCTGGCAAGGGCGATCAGGCCAAACCCGTCAAGCACCGCCGAACGTCCGGGCACGTTGGTGGCCAACCCGAGGCCGAGAGCGGCGACGAGCGGGACGGTGACGGTGGAGGTGGTCACGCCGCCGGAATCGTAGGCGAGCGGCACGATCATGCGCGGAGCAAACATCGTCTGCACCACGACGACGGCGTAGCCGACGATCATATAGAGGTAGAGCGGGGTTCCGGTGACGATACGGAAGGTGCCGACCGCGAGGCTCAGCGCCACGCCGATGGCCACGGCGATACGCAGACCGAACGCCTTGACCGCGCCACCCGAGACCTCCTGCGCCTTCATCGAAACGGCGATCAGCGAGGGCTCGGCGATGGTGGTGGCAAAGCCGATGGAGAAGGCGAAGAGGTAGGTCCAGTAATAGTCGAGCCAGCGCACCGCCGCGTCGGAAGCAACGCCGAGGAAGGCCGGGTCGGTCAACTGGCGCGCCATCTCCTTGCCCAGCGGGAACAGTGCAAGCTCCAGCCCGAACAGGAACAGCGCGAGGCCGACGATCACGTAGACCAGCCCGAACATGACCTCCTGAAGATGCGGGATGCGTCGCCGCAGAATGCCGACCTGAAACCCGATCAGAACGACGAAGATCGGCACGACGTCCTTGATCGTGGCGCCGAAAACACGGCCGAAATCGAGGATCATCTCGTTATTCATGCGGTCACCACCAATCCGAAGACAAGAACGAAAATGATCGGGAACAGGCTGGCCAGCGCGATCAGGCCGAAGCCGTCGATCATCGGGTTGCGCCCCTTGATGACGCGGGCAAGGCCGACGCCCAGCGATGTGACCAGCGGCACGGTGATGGTCGAGGTGGTGACGCCGCCGGAATCATAGGCGATGCCGACGATCTCGCGCGGGGCGATGGGGGTCAGCAGAACGACGACGACCCAATCATGAACCAGTAAACCGGCCATCCCTTCAGAATGCGAAACACCCCGATGACCAGCGACGCGCCGACCGAGACCGCAACGGTGTAGCGCAGCGAATCGGCATAGTGCACCTGACTCGCGGCGTCTTCCGGGATGACACCCGCCATCGCCAGAACGCCCGCCGCCTCCTCGCCAACAGCGATCAGCGCCGGTTCGGCCACGGTGGTTCCGAAGCCAAGCCCGAAGGCGAAGATGATCAGCAAGGGCAACGATCCGCGCGTCGCGAGCGCGTTGGCGAGGGTCTCGCCCAGAGGGAACAGCGCCATGTCGAGGCCGCGCACGAAAACCGCCAACCCCAGCAGAACAAAGACAAACCCCAGCGCGAAGGAACCGATGTCTTCAACCGGCTGACGAATCACAAGTATCTGGAAAACCCCGACAATGACCAGAATAGGGACGAGATCCCGGGCCGTGCTGATCAACAAGTCGAATATCGCGCGCAATGTCCTGCCGTCTGTTTCGTGCCAAAATCCCTGCTGAAACCCACCAGCACATCAGCCACAACCAGATACCCCGCTCTGGCGGGTGACTCGAAGGGATAGCATGTTCAGCTATGGTTGAGACTATATACCAAGGATAAGCAAAACGTAAATTATTTCTTGTAGTTATGAGGCCGTATCCGCGAGAAAATCGCCCGAAAGGGTACGCGTCATACGGCCGGTTGGAACGATGCCCGTTCAAACAATTTTGGGCCGACTTTGATTTAACTCATTGTTGAAGTGCGGATAGTCACAAAAGTCTCGCAAAAGTTTTACAGGCGCTCCGCCGTTTCGACGGGGGAGCGTCGTTTCTGACAGAACGAGGGGACAACGTGAAAACCAAAGACTATCTCAAGATCGAGAAGGCGACCAACCTGAGCCGCTCCGAGGTTGGTCGCCTGGGGACGGCGATCCTGTTCGTGGTGGCCGTCATCATCTACACCGGCTCGACCTTCGCCCATGTCGACCAACTCTTCCTGCTGATCGCGGCGGCGGTGATCGGTGCCTACATGGCGATGAACATCGGCGCCAACGACGTGGCCAACAACGTCGGCCCGGCGGTCGGTTCCTACGCGCTGACCCTCACCGGCGCCATCGTCATCGCGGCAACCTTCGAGGCCGGCGGTGCGATCATCGCGGGCGGCGATGTCGTTTCGACCGTCAAGAAGGGCATCATCGACCCGGCCAACGTCGCCGATCCGAACGTGTTCATCTGGGTGATGATGGGCGCGCTGATCGGCGCGGCGCTCTGGCTCAACCTCGCCACATGGCTGGGTGCGCCGGTTTCCACCACCCACTCCATCGTCGGTGGCGTGATGGGCGCGGGCATCGCGGCGGCCGGTTGGGACGTGGTGAACTGGGATTCGATGACCAAGATCGTGGTGTCGTGGGTAATCTCGCCGGTGACGGGCGGGGTGGTCGCGGCGCTGTTCCTCTACGCCTTGAAGAAAACCATCTTCTTCCGTGACGACCCGATCGAGAGTGCGCGCAAGGTGGTGCCCTTCATGATCGGCATCATGACATGGGCCTTCACCACCTACATCGCCATCAAGGGCATCAAGAAGCTGGTGAAGATCGACTTCACCAACGCCATGCTGATCGGGCTAGTCGCGGGCCTCATCGCCATCGTGCTGGTGCGCCCGATGATCAACCGCGCCGCACCGGGGCTGGAAAACAACCGTGACGGGGTCAACAAGCTGTTCACCGTGCCACTGATCATCTCCGCCGCGCTGCTCAGCTTCGCCCATGGCGCCAACGACGTGGCCAACGCGGTTGGCCCGCTGGCCGGTGTCGTCGACGCCCTGACCCACACCGGCGGCGGTGCGGCGCGCGTGGCGATTCCGCTGTGGGTGATGGGGATCGGCGCCATCGGGATCTCCATCGGCCTCGCCCTGTTCGGGCCGAAACTGATCCGCACCGTCGGCTCCGAGATCACCGAACTCGACCGCTCCCGCGCCTTCTGCATCGCGCTGGCCGCGGCGATCACCGTCATCATCGCCAGCCAGCTCGGCATGCCGATCAGTTCCACCCACGTCGCGCTGGGTGCGGTGTTCGGCGTCGGCTTCCTGCGGGAGTTCCTCGAAACCCGCATGAACCGCGTCGTCGAGAACGTGCTCCTGCAACACCGCGGCGAAACGGACTTCGCCCAGACCGAGGAAGTCTTGCGCACGTTCCAGAACGCGCCCGCCGAAGACAAGCAGCGCATTCTGCGCGAACTCAAGAAGATGGGCACGGAAGCCGTGATCGACGCGGCCGAACGCAAGCAGCTCCAGAAAGCGCTGAAACGCCAGCTTGTGCACCGCTCGTCGCTGTTCAAGATCGTGTCGGCGTGGGTCATCACCGTGCCGGTTTCCGCTGTCGTCGCGGCGCTGTTCTACTTCGTCCTGCGCGGCATGATGATGCCGTAGGAGCCTCTTTCACGGATGATGAAAAGACTCCTCTTGCCGGTCATCCTGCTGGCCTTGGCCCTCGGGTTCTGGGCCAGCAGCGACTTCCAGGAAATCGCCGCGGGCGTGGCGATCTTCCTGTTCGGCATGTTGATGCTGGAGGACGGCTTCAAGCTGTTCTCCGGCGGTTTCCTCGAAGCCGCGCTGGAAAAGGCCACCGGCTCGGTCCCCAGGTCGCTCGGCTTCGGCATCGTCTCGACCACCCTCATGCAGTCCAGCTCGCTGGTCTCGGTGATCACGATCTCCTTCCTCTCGGCGGGGCTGATCTCGCTGCTGGGCGGGGTCGGGATCATCTTCGGCGCCAATATCGGCACCACCACCGGCGCGTGGCTGGTGGCGGGCTTCGGGCTGAAGGTGAAGATTTCGGCCTACGCGCTGCCGATGCTGGCGATCGCCATCGTGCTGGTGTTCCAGAAGAACGAATACCTGCGCGGCGCGGGCTACGTTCTGGCCGGGCTGGGCTTCCTGTTCCTCGGCATCCACCACATGAAGGAGGGCTTCGAAGCCTTCAAGGACCAGTTCGACCTCAGCCGCTTCGCCCTGACCGGGCTTCCCGGGCTGGTGGTCTACACCCTGATCGGCACCGCCGCGACGGTGGTCATGCAGTCGAGCCATGCCACCATGACGCTGATCATCACGGCGCTGGCGGCGGGACAGATCTCTTATGAAAACGCGCTGGCGCTGGCGATCGGCGCCAATATCGGCACCACGATCACCGCCATCATCGGCGCGCTGACCGCCAATTACCAGGGCAAGCGGCTGGCGCTGGCGCATCTCGTGTTCAACGCGGTCACCGCCGGCGTGGCACTCGTCTTCATCGGCCCGATCCGCGTGTCGGTCGACTATATCTCCGCCACGGTGGGCATCCCCGACAACGACTACGCCCTGAAGCTGGCGGTGTTTCACACCATCTTCAACGTGCTCGGCGTGGCGATCATGCTGCCCCTGCTGAACCGCCTGATCGCCTTCCTCGAACGCACCATCGTCCAGCCGGAAGAAGACCTCAGCGCGCCGCGCTACCTGAGCCAGGCGGTCGATGCGTTCCCGCAGACCGTCGCCTTCGCCATGCGCTTCGAGGTCAAACACCTCTACGACAACGCGGTGGAGCTGATCCTGCACGGGCTGAACCTGCACCGCCACGACATCTTCACGACCAAGGACATCGCCGCAACCGTCGCCGCCAGCCGTCAGCCCGTCGAGTTCGACATCGACGCACGCTACGAGGCGCGGGTCAAGACGCTCTACTCCGCGATTGTCGAGTTCACCACGCGGGCCGGCGCGAAAGGCATCCCCGCCGATATCCTCGACGACATCTACTCCCTGCGCGACGTGGCCGAACGCACGGTCCGCGCGGTGAAGGCCGTCAAGCACCTGCGCCGCAACGCCACCCAATACACCGAGCGCGACCAGGGCGCCGTCACCGCGCTTTACGACCAGCTCAGGACTGAGATCGCGCGCATCCTCGTGGAGGTCCGCAAGTTGGAACTGGCCGACCCGGAAGATCGCTCCAGCCTCTGGCTCGATCAGGAACGCCTTCAGGTCGAGAGCGACGCGCGCGATTGCAACAACCGGATCGAGGCCCTGATCCGCAACCGCGAAATCGACGCGACCGTGGCGACGTCGTTCCTCAACGACTCCAACTACGCCTACGCCGCCATGCGCGACCTCCTGGGCGCCGCCCGCGCCTATTACATCGAGACCGAAGACGCGATGGCCGAGGTCGAGCGCATCCTCGCGCTGGAGGACGACGAACTGGCAGACATGGTCCGCAATGTCCTGAACGGGCAAGCGCCATGAATCGGGCGCCGTGTCACATTGCTCTTACATTCCGGCGCCATGATAGGGCTTCAGGCAGGGAGAGAATCCGTGGGAATTGAAAGCACGGTCGAGAAGCTCGACAAGTACTACAAGCGCTTCAACGAGGGCAAGGCCGCCAGAATCAAGCCCACCCATGTCGACAAGGCGATTCGCAAGCTCACGGCGCGGGAAGAACTGCTGCTGGCCGAGCTGGCCGAAACGGAAAAACCTTCCAAGAAAACCCGC
>PDWI01008225.1_pt1 | contig 12355 bp, 10 predicted proteins | sample 1430891 | NCBI WGS metagenome assembly PDWI01 (sample SAMN01162508, study PRJNA174530) | Oral metagenome, whole genome shotgun sequencing project. | biome: Marine environment; feature: Marine mammal; material: Swab sample of the gingival sulcus; isolation source: swab sample of gingival sulcus...
TTTGGCTTCAAGTCGTTCCGAAACTATCGGCTGAGGTTGCTAACGGTCTGTTCTTGAGAGGGATTCGACGAGCACCCACCACGAAGTGAGGTGAGCCCCTTTAGGTCGCCTAAATCCCCGGAATCAATGGAGCTGATGGGGGTCGAACCCACGGCCTCTAGAGTGCGATTCTAGCGCTCTCCCAACTGAGCTACAGCCCCAACCACTCACCGGTTTCCCAACGAGCAGCCGTGAATTAGCACCCGGTCTTGGGTAAGTCAACCATCGCAGACGCCGTTTCGGCGGGCGATGATGTGGGACGCTGGCGGGTGCTTGTTGGCGCAGATCTAGCGCAGATCGAGCGGTTGTGAAGAGGCGGGATGGGCTCACTCTCGACACACCTCGACGTTAGAGCGCTGACCAACTGACCTCCCGTCGCCGCGCTGGTCGCCGACATCACAGCGGTTGTCGCGCGTCGGTTGCGTGCTGCCAGCAGGCGCCTTTCTCGCTCCTACGGCGTGATTCCGCATCCTTCGCGCAGCTCGGTCCGGTAAGCTGGTCAGCGCTCTAGTCGTCGTCGTCGGTGTCGGAGGCTGGGTCTTTGGAGAAGCGGTGGACTTTGGCGTGGGGGAAGCTCTGCGACAGGTCGACCAGCCAGACATAGCGCATGTCGGTCGATTTGCAGCCCAGCGTTGAGCTCGGGCTGGAGATGATGAGGGGGTGGCCGGGGAGCTTGACCATGTAGCCGTGGTGGCGGTGGCCATTGAGCAGGACGTCGATCGTGGCGTCGCTGCAGGCGGTCATCACGTCACCGGCGTTGCGCAGCCGCAGGCCCATCTCGACGGGCATACGCTTGCCGAGCTCGAAGGGCATCCGTAGCAGATGGTGATGCACGAGCCCGATGCGCATCCGCGCGTCGGCGAACGTGGAGTCTTGGGAGAGCTTTCGCAGCCAGGTCAGCTGCTCCTCGGCGACCTCGCCCGAGGCTGACAGCGGCGTGCGCGGGGGCTTGCAAGAGCTCAGGCCGACGAAGACCAGATCTTCGATACGTCGCACAAAGGCGCCGCTCTCGTTCGGCTCCATACCGATGCTCTCAGCGAAGCGGCGGTATCGCTCGAGCTTGATCTCGAGCCGGGCCCTTCGCCCCTTGCCAGGAAACATCTCGTAGGTGTCGTGGTTTCCGGGCACGACCAGCAGGCGGCGCTTCTCGCTCCAGGGCGCCAGGTAGTGCTCGACCAGCCCGTAGCCCAGCCCGTTGTCGGTGATGTCGCCGGTGACCGCGATGATATCCGGCTCGAGCGGCAGGAGCTGGTCGAGGAGCTGCAGAAAACGCAGGTTGGTGTTGTCTGGGTCGATCCGCAGCAGGGAGTCGAGATCCTCGGCCGAGGGGCGATTTCGCACCAGCTCGTCGGTCGAGGTGGCGTTGCGTTTCATCGCCAGCTCGAGCAACCCGGCGATCGCCTTGTCGTCTTTCTTGCTTGGCCAGCCCCGCGAGGTGTGGACCACACCGCCGGGGTCCACCAGGCGTAGCTTGTCTGGGCGATCCTTCTTGTCGCGCACACCGTCGATGTGCCAGTGGTGCCAGCTGTGAAGTGTCTTCCAGGCGTCGGGCTCGCCGTCGAGTTGGGTCCACTTCCGGGACTCGCCATAGCGCGAGAGGTGCAGATCAGAGAGGTGAAGCAAGAGCATAGGGTGCCGTATGGCTACCTCGGGGCGTCGATCGACGCAACGAAAGAGGCGTCGACGAGGCTGGCTGGATCTGTAGGGGTGCTCCTAAGAGAGATCGGCCAATGGGACGACGGTCGCCCGAAGCGCTACCACGGTGGCAGCGGCGTGGCGAACGGCACGAGCTGGATCTCGACTGCCAAGCTCGACGGCAGCCGCACCCTCGACCAGACCTGCGGGATCTGGGGCTTGGTCTCCCCGACCAGCCGGATCAACTCCCTGGTCCGCAGCGGCAATAGCCACGTCGAGGCTGTGATGCGTCACAGCTTCAAAGGCGACGTGAACAACCGCGCCCAGATCGACGCCTTCATCCCCCACAATACGAAGCACTGAGCCGGCGACCCACTCATCGCCGCGACCGTCGAGTGCGTGCAGCATGGGATGCGGTCGTTGGTGGAGGGTCGATCCGCCGCGTTCTCTCGATATCCGGTGGTTGCGAGCGCCTGCCGTCGCCCATATTCGCATATGGGCTTGTAAATACACGATCTTTTCTGTTGGCATAGTACATGCTTACCCGGCCATCATCACATCTGCTGGAGACCTCCCATGCGTACCTCGCAACGTACTATCGTCGTAGCTTTCGCCGCCGCCGCGCTGTTGATCGTTTCAGCGCCCCAAGCCGAGGCTCGTAACCGCTCGAGTAGCCGAATTGGCCGGATGTTGCGCTTCTTCAAGGGCTTCAAGCGTCAGCAGCAGCAGACGAACCAGACCTTCGCCGGCTTCGCCCAGAAGCATGGGATGAAGAGTGCGACGCACAACGGCAAGCTCTTCATCAAGGTTGATAACACCAAGCTATCACGCAACTTCAGCGAGTTCGCGCAGATCGGCAATGGTAAGGTGCTGGAGTTCACAGGGACCGGCCACCTACACACGCGCTACAACGGGCAGAAGGACGCCAACTTTCTCTCCGGGCTGAGCATCGGTACGTATCGCCCTCCGTCGAGTGGCAAGCGCGTCACCGTAGTGGTCAAGCTCACCGACGCCGAGCACCGCGAGCTCGACAGCTATATCAGCGCCGCCAGCAGCAGCCGTGATGCCGCTAGGCGTGAGATCGGCTCGTTTAACTACAATGGCGGTCGCCCAAAGCGCTACTATCCTGAGAGCAGCAAGGCCAACTGCACCAGCTGGATCTCCTCGGCCAAGCTCGATGGGCGTCAGTCCTTAGGCCGCACCTGCGGCGTCTGGGACGCGGCCTCGCCCCGCGGCTGGATCCGCTCGCTGGCCCAAAACGGCAACAGCCGCGTCCAGGCCGTGCTGCTTTACGGCTTCGAGGGTGACGTGACCAACGCTAGCGCCGTCAACCAGTTCGTGACCCAGGCGACCTCGAAGCACTAGCAGGGTCGCCGAAAACCAGCGCGGCGACGGGAGGTCAGTTGGTCAGCGCGCTCTAGCGCCAGCAGCGCCCCCGAGAGGAGGGCGCCACAGATGAGTGACGAGCGACGCAGGGATCTTGAATAGCGTCGCAAACCGGCGTGGCTATCCCGCCCAGCCAGACAGCCGTGCCAGCAACCACCAGAAGGCCTGGCCCTTGCGGTAGCAGTTGAAGCAGTGGGAGTGAGCGCAGGATCCACAGCTGGCGCAGCTGTGGGTCTTACACCAGGTCGAGCACCACCCGCAGTTGTCGCTCTCATCCGGGTAGTACTTCCCGGATGGGTCGTAGCTCTCGATGTCGGCAAAGTCGAACAGCACCTTACCGTTCGCCTTGCAGTAGGCGCGGATCTGGTCGTTGCCGCGGTAGAGGCTGCCCTTCGGCCCCGTGCCGTCGAGGTGGCCCGTCATGTAGACGAAGACGATGTTCGGGTACTGCTGCTCGAGCTTGTTCATCTCCGAGAGGTAGGTGTCGATGCCGGCCTGGGTGTTGTCGCTGACGCCGCCGCACCAGGACCAGACGACCATCTGGATCCCGTGATTTGGCTTCGCGAGGGCGTTCTTGGTGGACGTGACCCAGCCGGTGTCGCCGTTATGGCCGAGGTCGCCGCCGGGCTCGATGAACGTCGGCTTGGCGTAGGCGACGCCGTCTTCGCTCTGAAGCATGTTGAGGCCGGTCACGATCTGACTGCCGTGAGAGGTGTGACCGTAGAAGATCTTTCCGAAGGTCTGGCGTGCCTTGTTCAGCGCCGCGGTGGGGATCTGGGCGAAGGCATCTGCAGCGGCGTGGTCGGCGATGAACGTGCTTTCTCCGCCCTGATCGGCGGGGGCCGTATCCGTTGTCACCGCCTGGTCGGTTTGGTTGCCCTGGTCGGCCTCTTTGAGTCCGTCGACTGCCGTGTCCGACTTCGTGGCGGCGTCAACGCCGTTGTTCGGGGTCGTCTCGTCGCTACAGGCGACGAACGTGATCGCCGCAGCCATCACCGCCGCCGCCGCCGCCCTGAGGAACCTGCTCTTGCTGCGCATGGTGGTCTCCTTGCTCAAGCCCTGCTGGATCGAAATGATCCACTTGCCTCATGCTCGGAAGAGCGTCGGCTGGAGACCGATTATTCCATCTCGGCCCGGGAGGAGTCAGCAAAACCTCGCGGTTTTCGGTGGCCGAGTGGCTGGGGGGTCTCCTTGATGGTTTTTTCGGTGTTGCGAAACTCACCGATTTCCATGGTGTTTACATCCGATCCCTGCCTTCCGATACGGCCCGTCAAGGTTGACACCACCGTATGGCTCGGCAGCTCAGGACCCGGCTCGGTCCCGACTGTGCGGGGAAGCTCGTAAGGCTAACAGCCTGTTGATCGAGCCCTCCCGTCGCGACGCTCTCCCTTCGAGCCGAATTCGCTGCTCAGGCTCGCTATCGCTAGAGCGCTGACCAACGTCCCTCCCGTCGCCGCGCCGGTCTGCGACATCACCGCGGTTGTCGCTTGTTGGTTGCGTGCTACCAGCAGGCGCCCTGCTCGCTTCTACGCTGTGATTCCGCATCCTTCGCGCAGCTCGGTCCGGTAAGCGGATCAGCGCTCTAGCGCCTCGCGGCTGGTCACGCTATGAAGCAGCGATGCCGAGGAGCCCCAAGCTACATCATCGCCAGCGGCGCCGTGGACGTGCTGGTGGGAGACGAGCAGCGCGCGGTCGGGAGCCTTGGACGAGACTTCGGCGAGATGGCGTGAATGCCCGGAGAGAAGCGTTCGGCCACGGTCGTCGCCTCCGCTGACAGCGAGTGTTACATGGTCAACAAGGCGGCCTTCGAGCAGCTGATCACCCACAACAAGGTGCTGGTCGAGCAGATCAGCCGGGCGCTCGAAGAGCGACGGCGCTCGCTGGTGGCCACAAGCGAGAGGCCGCAGGGCAGCGAGGCCGAGGTCGCGAAGGCCGCAGACGGGCTGGCCTCGCGGATCCGCCGCGTCTTCGGGATGCGCTGATGCTGATGATGAGAAGGCTGATAGGTGTGCTGACCCTCGCCGGGCTCGGTGCCTTGGGCTGCTCCGATGGTGGGGCGGTGAACGATGGCGGGATCTTCGCAGAGCAGGGCTCGCCCGACGCGACGCAGCCAGACGCTAGCCCGGACGGAGCGACAGAGGCAGGAGCGAGCTGCCCGCGCTATCGCGACCCGGAGATCATGGGCGAGGTCAGCGCGTCGGCGATCAACGAGGCATCTGGCCTCGCCGCGAGCCGGCAAGAGGAGCTGCTCTGGGTGCATAACGACTCCGGCGACAAGGCGCGGATCTACGCCGTCGACCGGAAGACCGCTGAGCTGTTGGCGACCTACCGCCTCGAGGGGGTGAGCGCGAGAGACTTCGAGGATATCGCCCTTGGCCCTGGCCCGACGCCAGGCCAAGACTACCTCTACATTGGCGACATCGGCGATAACTCTAAGAAGCGGAAGGGTATCGTGGTCTACCGCGTCGCCGAGCCGCGGGTGGGCGAGGGCGCGTCGGGAGAGCAGGTCCTGGCCGGCGTCGAGGCCTTGCAGCTGCGCTACCCCGATGGGGCCCAGAACGCCGAGACGCTGCTAGTCGAGCCAACAAGCAGTGACCTCTACGTGCTGACCAAGGACATTAAGCACACGGTGACAACGATCTACGTCGCCGAGGCGCCGCTCTCGACGACGGCGACCACCACCTTGAAGACGCTTGGTGAGCTGCGTTTTCGCGAGGGTGTGCTATCCGGCGTCAAGTCGGGGCTGCTCACCGCTGGAGATATCGCCGTCGATGGCTCTGGCGTGCTGCTTCGGACCTATCGCGATGTGCTCTATTGGCCCTGGCCGGCTGGGATGGCCCTATCGCAGGCGCTGGTCGACATCGAGCCCTGCGTGCTCCCCGAGGTCTTCGAGGGGCAGGGAGAGGCGATAGCCTTCGCCGCGGACGGCAGCTACTACACCCTCAGCGAGGGGCAGAACCAGCCGCTATATCGCTATTCGCCAGAGCGCTAGGAGCGCGCGATGTCGATCGCTCACGCCGCCTACATTCCGATCTGCGTGCTCCTCGGTCTCGCCATCGGCTGGATGCTTGGTGGGCGCAGCGCCCAGGGCGAGGTGCGCAAGCTCGGCGCTGAGATCGAGCGCCTGGAGACCGAGGCCGCCAAGAGGCGCCTCGACACCTCAGATGGAAAACAGTATCGTCAAACCATCTACCGCGATGTGAGGGTGAGTGATGCGAGACGCGACCGTGGAGCGAGGCGCGCTGAAGGCGCTGCTTCTGGGCGCTATGGTGTGTGCGGCCGGCTGTCCGATGCGCTATGTCAGCAAGACGGTGCGCGGCCTGGCACCGAAGCTGCGGGTGACCAAGGTCACCCTCTATCAGAACGGCGTGGGATACTTCGAGCGTGAGGGCAAGGTCGAGGGCGCCGTGCTGACGCTCCACTGCCGGCCCAACCAGATCAACGATCTGCTCAAGTCATTGACGGTGATCGACCGAGGCAGCGGGCGGGCGGTGAGCGTCTCTCTGCCCCTTGATCGCAACACAGCGCGGGTGCTGAGCGAGCTGCCTCGGCAGGTGCGTAGCGCCTCCGGCTTGCTCGATGTGCTGCGGGTCTTTCGTGGCGCCCGGGTACGGCTCGAGGGCGGCCGCGGGAGCGCCGAGGGTCGCGTAGTCGGCGTGGAGAAGGGGCTGCTCGGGGCGAGCAAGAAGCGCGCGATCAGCGGCTGGAAGGTCACGCTGAAGGCCCCCGGCGGCAAGCTGGTGGTCTACCCCGTGGCGGAGGTGCGGCGGCTGGTGATGCTCGATCGTGCTCTTGAGGTCGGGTTGGACAAGAGCCTCGACGTCTCGCTGGAGGAGGGGACGTGGAAGCCGATCACGCTCTCTGTGCGCCTCGCGGGGGACCGCAGCCACGACCTGCTGGTGAGCTATATCGTCGAGATGCCGAACTGGAAGCCCGCCTACCGGCTGGTGCTCCCAAAGGGGCGCAAGCCGCTGCTCCAGGGCTGGGCCGTCGTCGACAACATCTCAGGGGAGTCATGGCATGACGTGAAACTCTCGCTGGTGGCCGGCACGCCGATGTCGTTCCTCTACAACCTCCACGCGCCCCGCTTCTCTCGCCGCGTCGATCTGACGCCGCGGGGTCGTACGCACGCGCCCGCGCCGCCGCGGAGCTCGCCGGGTTGGGCCAGTGCGAAGGCCAAGAAGACGGCGGAGAGCCGGCTGCAGCGGCGTTATGCCCGCCAGCGCTACGCCCGCCACCCCCGCTCCAAGTCGGCCTTGCGCTCCAAGTCGGACTTGGCGCGGCCAAAGTCGAGACCCTCGTCCGGCGACACCAGCAAGCTGAACATGTTACTCGAGAAGCAGGTCCGCAGCCGGGTGCGAGGCAAGAAGCTCGGCGGGCTGTTTCGCTACGACCTCGACGACAAGGTCACTGTCCCCGACAACTCGTCGACCCTGGTCAATATCGTCAACGCGCGGGTCAGCGGCGGGGCCGCGGTGCTCTTTCGCCCCGAGCTGATCGCCTACGGTCGCGCGAGCCATCCCTACCGGGCCGTGCGCTTCACCAACGACTCGGGTTTCGCCCTCGAGAAAGGCCCCGTCGCGATCTACGCCAAGGGCACCTTCGTTGGCGAGGGCTTCCTCGAGCGGATGGAGAAGGGGCAGACGGTCTTCCTGACCTACGCCATCGACCACAACGTCAGCCTGCGGCACTCGACGACGTTCAATCGAGAGCCGCTGCGGCTGCTCAAGATCAGCGGCGGTTTGATCATCACCGAGGTGTTGAACATCTACCGCGCCGAGTATGTGGTCGACAACCAGCACGATGAGCCGATCACAGCCTACGTCAAGACCCGACGACGCTCTGGCTACAAGCTGCGCAACGCGCCCAAGCTGACCGTTCACGCGGGAGATGCAGCCTTCGTCCCCGTGACCATCGCAGCAAAGAAGAAGGCCAAGCTGCGCATCGAGTGGGTCAGCCCGGTGCAGCGGGCGATCAGCGTGGATTCGAGCTTGGCGCTCAACGTGCTGAAGATGTACCTCGGTAGCGGCACGGCGATCCCGGTTAGCGTCAAGCCGATGTTGGAGAAGATCCTCGCCGCGAAGGGACGTATCGACACCTTCTCGGCGGAGCTGTCGCGGCTGTCACACCTGCGTTCGGAGCTGCGTCGTGAGCAGCGGCGGGTGCGCAAGAACCTCGACCTTCTGCGCAAGGTCAAGGGTAACGCCAAGCTGCGGGCCAAGGTCGCGCGCAACCTCTCGAAGCTGGAAGACCAGCTAGCCAAGCTCACTGGGCGCTACGTCAAGGCCGACGAAGAGCGCTCTCAGCTACGTCGCAAGGTCCGTGCCTGGATTGGAACGATCACGCTGGACAACAGCAAGAAGAGTAAGTAATCCGCGACGCTGAAGCGTTAGGTTTTCATCAAGACAACGACGTCATGTGCTTTCGCGCAAGCGTAGGGCGCAAGCGAAGCCCACCTTTTTTTCGGTTTTGGGTTGCGTCTCGCAGCCAGTTTACTTACTTGTTTCTTGATCAACGTTCTTACGTGTTTCTCGATCAACGGTCTTGACGACGGGTTAGACCCCATCAACGGGCAGGCTGTACTCGCCCCGCGGGAGGATGAGCACTATGGCGACCGGTACGAAGGCGGGCTCAACGAAGGCGACGACGAAGAAAAAGGCGACCAAGAAGGCCGCCACCAAGCCCGCCGTGTCGCAGGAGACCCGGGCTGCGCCGGCTCAGGCCTCGAGCGAGGCCGCGGCGAAGAAGGCGCCGGCAAAGAAGGCCGCGAAGCCGGCCGCGAAGCAGGCCGCGACGAAGCAGGCCGCGACGAAGAAGGCCGCGACGAAGAAGGCCGCGACGAAGAAGGCCGCGACGAAGAAGGCCGCGGCGAAGAAGGCCGCGACGAAGAAGGCCGCGGCGAAGAAGGCCGCGGCGAAGAAGGCCACGGCGAAGAAGGCCATGGCGAAGAAGGCGGAGCCGACCCACGAGGAGATCGCCCGCCGCGCCTACGAGATCTACGAGCGCCGTGGCGGTGGTCACGGAGACGCGGACAATGATTGGCAGCTGGCCGAGCAGGAGCTCCGCACCGAGCGTGGGCTCGACTGAGACGGCAGCGCGAGCGGCGCTCACCACAGCTGCGCTCCTTCGATACGTACTGCCAGAGTCCCCCCACAATCGAGCGGCGCTTCATCTCCCACGCGGGCGCTTCTCTCCCGCAGGGGAGCAGCTCGACGTGCGCTGGCTCGACTTCCCTAAGAGCACCCCTACACATTCGGGACCGAGCCGGGTGCTGAGCTGCCGCGCGCGGATTCCGTAGCCGAAGAGATGAGCCATACGGGTGGTACGGCGAGCGCTCTGAGGCCTAGAAAGCGGCCGGCAGTGCTGTGCCCGGCGACGGGAGGTCTTTGTGGGGTGCTCCTAAGCGCGAGGAGCTCGACCGGAGCGGCTACACGCTGTTGCTGCCCCGCTGAGCGCGCGCCCTCGACTCTCGACGCGGAGGAACACTGGCGCTATGGTGACGGCATGGCTGCGCCCTGGTGGTGGCGATACGCGATCCCCAACCTGGTGACGTGCGTCAGCTTGCTGGCGGGGCTGCTGGCGATCTCGTCCGCGATCGCGGGCGACTATCACGACTCGGCGTGGCTGATCCTGCTGTCGGTGCTGCTGGACAAGCTCGATGGGACAGCGGCTCGCGTGTTGAAGGGCTCGAGCCGCTTCGGGCTGCAGATGGACAGTCTCACCGATGTGATCGTCTTCGGTGTCGCGCCGGCGGTGCTGGTGCTCGCCGGCTTGACCGGTGAGAAGCCCATGTTGGCGGCGAGTACGATCTGGTGGCCAGAGCTGCGCTATACGGCCTACATTGGGGCCTTCTGGTATGTCATCGCGGCGGCGTTGCGGCTGGCGAAGTTCAACGTGGTGAGTGAGGACTACGGCAAAGAGTATTTCTTCGGCATCCCGACGACCATCTGTGGCGCCTTCGTCGCGAGCTTCATTTTGGTGGCGTTGCGTTACCCATGGCTACGGTCGTACCTCCAGCTTCTGCCCGTGGCGATGCTCGCGCTGGGGTTTCTGATGGTCAGCCGGGTGCCGCTGCCCAAGCTGAAGGCGGCGCGGACGATCCCCGGCAACATCTGGGTTTTCGGCAACGTGGCCGCCGTCTACACTTGCGGGTTGGCGCGGCTCTGCCCCGAGTATTTGTTGATCGTGGCCATCGGCTACATGGTGATCGGCTCGGTGGTGACCATGGCGCGAGGGGTGAAGGCGCCGGTCCTGCCGCGTCCTGGTGAAGAGGTCGCAGCCGGGGGCGCGATGGCAGCCGGGGGCGCGATGGCAGCCCAAGAGAGCGACCACGAGGGGGAGCGCGAGCCGCTGGTCAAGACCATGTGACTCGGCGTTCGGCGATGGAGGAGCATGTGGGGGTGCTCTTCAATGGTTTCCAACTTGACCGCAGCCGAGAGCTGCCGTAACAGGCCCCCATGAACAGGTCCGATGGCAACGCTAGCGACGGGCAGGTCAGCCTAGCCGGCTCGCTGAGGCAGATCTTCAACCAACTGTTGCGGCTCCTCGAGGTCGCCGATCCGGCGTCCTTGTTGCGCGACGTGAGCGCGATGGAGCGCGCCATCGAGAGCTGGCGGCGCACCATCGAGGGCATGACCTCGACGGTCGATGTTCAGCAGGCGCGGGAGCTTGAGCGAACGAAGCTCGAGCTGATGGGAAAGGTTGCCGAGGGCAGAAAGGCGATCGACGATCTGAAGCAGCGCAACAAAGAGCTGCTGGCGCAGATCGTGCGTCTGAACGAGCGTGAGGCTGTCCACAAGCAGAAGGTGCTCGACCTTCAGTTCGCCTCGAACGGCGCCAAGGGTGAGGTGAAGAAGCTCGACCTGGAAGTGCGCGAGCTGCGGCGACGGATCCGAGAGCTCGAGGGTGGGCCGCCACTGACGGCAGCGGAGGCAGCGCCACAGGCGCTACGAGACGACGAGGCAGCGACCGCCGAGCCCGACGAGGCCGCGCCCGTCGAGGAAGAGCCGAAGGTGTCTTTGGCCGACGCGATCAAGGCGCATCAAGAGAGCGCCAGCGCGTCGGACGCCCGCAGCGCGGCGGAGCAAGCCTTTCAGGCGCTCTGGAGCAGGGGCGAGGGCGAGGCCGACGCACAGACGCTCAAGGACGAGGTCGACGAGGTTGAGGAGGCCGAAGAGGCCGAAGAGGCCGAGGAGGCCGAGGAGGCCGCATCCGGAGAGGCGCTGCTCGAGGCCTTCGACGCCCAGGCCGACAACGAGGAGGGCGCCTCGGTGATCGCGTTCGGGCCGGCGGCTCAGAGCGTGGCGCGGAAGCGAGCGGAGCGGACTGGGCAGCTCGTGTCCTTGGACGACGCGCGGGAGCGTCGGCGCGAGACCTGGATCATCGAGGGCGAAGAGGTTCAGAAAAAGAAACAGCCTCGCAGGAAGGCGAGCAGACGCCGCGTGAAAAAGGCGGTGACCAAGGCTGCGCCGAAGAAGGCCGCCGCGAAGAAGGCGGTGACCAAGAAACCTGCGACCAAGAAACCTGCGACCAAGAAGGCCACCACGAAGAAGGCCGCCACGAAGAAGGCCGCCACGAAGAAGGCCACCACGAAGAAGGCCGCACCGAAGAAGGCCGCCACGAAGAAGGCCGCCACGAAGAAGGCCGCCACGAAGAAGGCCGCCACGAAGAAGGCCACCACGAAGAAGGTCGCACCGAAGAAGGCCGCACCGAAGAAGGCCGCACCGAAGAAGGCCAGTCGCAAGAAGCTACCAACGACCTAAGAGCTTCCCCACAAATCCCTCCCGTCGCCGGGCACAGCGCTGCCGGCCGCTTTCCATGTCTCAGAACGTTCGCCGTACCACCCGTATGGCTCATGTCTTCGGCTACGAGAGCGGCTGGGCAGCTCAGCACCCGGCTCGGTCTCGAACGTGTGCTCAAGTAGACAACCGGCCAACTCGACCTATTGACGCCACGCCATCAGGCTGCTACAAAAGGCTCGCTCTACAGGGGTTTGGCCTGAAAAGCCAAGCATCCTAAAGACTTATGCCCAGGTAGCTCAGTCGGTAGAGCAGGGGACTGAAAATCCCCGTGTCGGCAGTTCGATTCTGTCCCTGGGCACCGAGGCCCCGCTATCGAGAGGTAGCGGGGCCTTTGGCTTTTCGGGCTCACCTCACTTCGTGGTGGGTGCTCGTCGAATCCCGGCTCACCTCACTTCGGGCTCACCTCACTTCGTGGTGGGTGCTCGTCGAATCCCTCTCAAGAACAGACCGTTAGCAACCTCAGCCGATAGTTTCGGAACGACTTGAAGCCAAAA
>PDWI01008227.1_pt1 | contig 12353 bp, 13 predicted proteins | sample 1430891 | NCBI WGS metagenome assembly PDWI01 (sample SAMN01162508, study PRJNA174530) | Oral metagenome, whole genome shotgun sequencing project. | biome: Marine environment; feature: Marine mammal; material: Swab sample of the gingival sulcus; isolation source: swab sample of gingival sulcus...
TGCCCATCAGGGTCAACAGAAATAGTTTTTATAGATTCATAAGTATTTAAAGATACTATAATAACCTTTCCATTTAAAGTTGGGAACAATAACAAACTATTCATAAAATACGGATTTACAGTTCGTGTATCATTTGATAAAGATAAAGATAATCTTTCTTTATATAGGCTTTTTTTACTAGGATATTCCAATAGTTCAATAGTATTATTAGAATAAACCAATGCTAGTTTATCATCTTTTAAAGATGCAGCTATTACTATATCATCTAACTTTATCTTTTCATTTCCTATCATCAAGGTATCTTTATAATTTGTAGCTATTATCTTACCTTTATCGCTAACACTTAACAATTCAAAACCATCTGGAAGCTTAAACTTTGATATACCATCATAAGTTATTATCTTAGCATTTTCTAAAGTAGCCCCAAATCTGTTTATAGACTTTATATAAGAAGAAGTATTTTTATACTCTACTTTTAGACTATCTTTGACACTTTTTGGTTCAAAATATTTTTTTGTTGAACACCCTGTTAGCAAAAATAAAGTTAAAAAGAACAATAAAGTATATTTCATTATTTTCCTTTTACTTTAGTCAAAAGATGATGTTTTAAAAGTTTTGCTAATTCATAAGCTTTAGATTCTTTTTTTATCAAATCAAGTGTTGTTTGTGCTTCTTCATACTTAGAATTTTGTATCAAAACTACAGCCTTATTAAATAAAGCAAATTCTTTTAGTAAAAAAGTATCTTTTTGTGCCAAATCATTTAACTTTGATAGATCTTTAGCATTTACAGCTTTTTCATACTCAAGAAGTTCTTTTAGGTATAAAGCCTTTGTTTTTTCATCTTTTTTTAGATACAAAGCAACATCATAAAGTTTTTCATCAAGTTTTTTCAACTCTTCTAATGCTTGTTTATCATCTAAGTTTTTTATAAGCTTTTCATAAGCCATATTTGCTTTTATTGTATTTTGTTCATCAAGATAATTTTTTACATTTATCCCTACAAAAGATACGACAACAATACCGGCCAAAGCCAAAATCAAAATCTTATTTTTTTTATAAAACCTTTCTAGTTTTACAAAACTTTCCAAAAATTTTTCTTCACTATTTAACTCGTCTTTTACGAAGTCAAGATTTTCTTTCATACTCATTCTTAATAATCCTCTTTTTTTATATAAATGATATAGTACAAAATTTTTTATAAAATCTTACTTTTATGAACTTTTATATATAATATATTTCTATAAATAAAAAAGGTTTTAAATGAAAAAGATAATATTAGCATCAGCTATTTCACTTATATTAACAAATACAACTTTCGCTAAAGAAAATTTACAAAAAGAAGAATCAAGACTAGAATCACTATCTAAACTAACAAAAGTTATAGGTACTGTTGAAAAATACTATGTTGATGATATAAAACTAAATGAGATTGTAAACAAAAGTTTAAAAGGTTTGATGAAAGAATTAGATGCACACTCATCATACTTAGATAAAAAATCTTCAAAAGAGATGAGTGTTCAAACAAAAGGTGAGTTTGGTGGACTTGGTATTACAGTGGGATTAAGAGATAAGACCCTTACAGTTATATCTCCTATTGATAACACACCTGCATATAAAGCTGGTATAAAAGCAGGTGATATCATCTTAAAAATAGATGATAAAAGTACTTTAGATATGACTTTAGAAGATGCTGTTTCTATAATGAGAGGAAAACCAAAGACAGATATTGTTCTAACTGTTGTTAGAAAGGGTGAAAAAAAACCACTAAAGATAAAAATCACAAGAGATATTATAAAAATAGATTCAGTATTTTATAAACTTATAGATAAGGAAAACCTACTGTATTTAAGAATAGCAAGTTTTGATGCAAAGGTTACAAAAGAACTAGAAAAAATCATAAAAAAATACAAAAATACAAAAGGTATAGTTTTAGATTTGAGAAATAATCCAGGTGGACTTTTATCTCAAGCTATTGGAGTTGTTGATTTATTTGTAGATGAAGGTGTGATTGTTTCACAAAAAGGAAGAAGAAAAACTGATGAAGAAAAATTTAAAGCAAATTCATCTGCAACTCTTAGTAAAAAACCTTTAGTTGTACTTATAAATGCAGGATCAGCATCTGCTTCTGAAATAGTAAGTGGTTCATTGCAAGACCATAAAAGAGCTATTATCATAGGTGAAAAAAGTTTTGGTAAAGGTTCAGTTCAAGCGGTACTACCAATCACAAAAGATAGAAGTGAAAACATAAAATTAACAATAGCAAAATACTATTTACCAAGTGGTAGAACCATTCAAGCAAAAGGTGTTACACCTGATATAGAAGTATTTTCAGGAAAAGTTTTACAAGAAAAAGAATCTGAATTTAGACTAAAAGAAAAAGATTTGAAAAAACACCTAGAAGGTGAACTTGAAAAAATAGAGCCAAAAAAAGAAAAAGACAAGAAAAAAGAAGATAAAAAACTTGATAAAAAACATCTTATCACAAAAGAAGATGTAAACAAAGACAATCAGTTAAATACCGCAATTGGTATTTTGAAAAGTTTAATACTTATGAATAAATAGGAGCTTTATATGAAACTTGAAGATATTATAGCTTTAAATCTTTGGCCTGATACAAAAAAAACAACTTCAAAAAAAGGTCTTAGTCAATTAGAAGACTTAGGATATAAGCTTTTTTATGAAGGGAAGAATGCTGATTTATATACCACTCCTGAAAACAAAGCAGAAGTTTTACTTCTTAGAAGTGATAGATGTTCAGTTTTTGATATACCTTTAAATCTTGAGATAGAAACAAAAGGTATTATTCAAACAGCTATTTCAAATAATGCAGCAAAATTTGCAAAAAATTGTGGTATAAAAACTGCCTTTTTAGAAGATAAAGTACCAAATAACTTAGAAGTATCGCCAAGATGTCAAGTTATGGAACTATGTCGCCCTCTTGAAGGGGAAATTGATGGGCAAATAGTTCAATTTGAACTTATTTTTAGAAACTATTTGACAGGTTCATTATATGAAGCTTGCCAAAAAGGAAATGACCCTTATGGTCTAAACTTATCAAGTGATTTAAAACAATGGAGCAAATTTGAAAAGGCTATTTTTACCCCTACTACAAAAGGTGTAAAAGATATACCTTTAAATTCACAAAAAGTAAAAGATTTATTTCCTAAAATTATCTCAAAACTAGAAGAACTTTTTGATAAATTTACAAAATATGCTTATGACAATGGTATTGTTGTAGTTGATACAAAATTTGAAGTTTTTGTATCTAGTGATGGTCAATGGCTTTTAGGAGATGAGATTTTAACCCCTGAAAGTTCAAGGTTTATAGCCCTTGAAGAATTTGAAAAAGGAAACTATATCTCTATGGATAAGCAAATTTTACGAAATTTTGCAAAAGAAAATAACTGGAAAGAAAAAGCAAAACATCTAAAGGCTGGAGAGAAACTAGAAGTGGAAGTTCCTCAAAGCATAAAAGATGAGATACTAAAAGCTTATAATACTATTTATACTAGATTAAAATAAAAGGAAAAAAAATGAAAGTAATCGTAAACATAGCATTGAAAAAAGGTGTACTTGATGACCAAGGAAAAGCAACACATCATGCACTTGATACTTTGGGTTTTAAAGAAATAGTAAGTGATGTTAGAATTGCTAAACAAATAATCTTAGAATTAAACACTTCTTCAAAAAAAGAAGCAAATGAAGAAGTTTCAAAAATGTGTGAAAAACTTCTTGCGAATACTGTTATTGAAGATTATGAGATACAAATAGTAGGTTAATTATGAAAAAAATCGCAATATTACAATTTCCAGGGACTAACTGTGAATATGATACAAAATATGCTTATGAAAATTTAGGTGCCAAAGTTGAGATAATCTGGCATAAAGATACAAAAATACCACAGGACACATCTTTGTTGATAATTCCAGGTGGGTTTTCTTATGGAGATTATCTAAGAAGTGGTGCAATAGCAAGGTTTGCAAATATTATGGAAACCGTTCGAGACTATGTAAAAAAAGGTGGTAAAGTCTTAGGTATTTGTAATGGTTTTCAAATCTTATGTGAGGCAAAACTCTTACCTGGAGCTTTAAAGAAAAATAGTTCTTTGCATTTTATTTCAAAAGTACAAACACTAAAAATATGTGATAATGATAACTCATTTTTATCATTGATGAAAAAAGATGAGATAGTAAATATACCAGTGGCTCATCACGATGGAAATTATTATGTAAGTTCTGAAGAATTAAAAGAACTTGAAGAAAACAATCAGATATTATTAAAATATTGCAATGAGCAAGGACAAGAACTTGACATAAATGGTTCGGTTTCAAATATAGCTGGTATTTGCAATAAACAAAGAAATATCTTTGGACTTATGCCACATCCTGAAAGAGCTATTGAAAGCTTGTTAGGAAGTGATGATGGTATCAGAATGTTAAAGGGATTTTTGCAATAAAATATGAAAAAAATAGTTTTTATAATCTTTAGTTTATTTTTTATTTTTACAAATTTGTATGCATCTAAAAACCTTTATTTATCATATAAAGAAGTACCAAAAAAAGTATTTAAAAATCAAAAATTTAAACTTAAAATAAAAGCTTTAATTACAAATGATAATTTTGATAATTTATATACAGATTTTAGTAAAGAAAAAAATATTCAGATTTTAAATCCTGCAAATCCATGGACAAAAATAGAAGACAATACTTATGAAAATGAATATTTTTTTAAAATAATAAATAAAGATTTTAAACTACCTATTTTTACTATAAGTTTGCTAAAAAACAATGCTATTATAGAAACTCAAGTTCTTTTAGCAAAAGAGATATCTTATTCAAATATCGCAACAGCAGATAAAAGACTTTCAAATATTATAGCAAAAAACTTAACTTTAAAAGCATATAAGACAAAACAATACAACAATAAAGAAGCACTAACTATCATAGATATAGATGCTCAAAATTCTAATTTAGAGGATTTTAAATTACAAGGTATTAAGGAACAAGGTATATCAAAATTCATCACTAAAGAAGATAAAGAAAATCTTATTTATTATTTTGTAACACCTGTTCATACTAAAAAGGTGGTTTTTTCATATTATGATTTAAACTCAAAAAGTATAAAATCAATTACAATTCCCTTGGTATTACAAAATGAACTAGTTAGTACTCAAACTGATTTAAATCCAAATGATTCAAGTTTTGAAAAATATAAAAAAATAGCAGTTTTTGTGGTATTTGTTTTATTTTTTATTTTATTTATTTGGAAAAGATATAAAATATATTTGTTTTTAAGTATAATTTTATTTATCATTTCAGTAGTGTATTTTATACCAAATTCAAAGGGAATTATAAAAAAAGAATCTTATGTTTATATTCTACCTACAAAAAATTCAACGATATTTTTTAAGTTAGATAAAAATCAAAAAGTTGAAGTACTAAATAAAAAAAATAATTTTATAAAAGTTATAGGTATAGAAGATAAATTTATAGGTTGGGTAAAGGAAGAAAGTTTTGAAAAGAATTAGAGGTATTATCGTATTAATTCAGTTTGTAATAACAGTTTCTGTTGTGATTTTTGCTATGTATATATTTAAAAATCATAAACATAAAATCATAAAAATATGGATGAATTATCAAATAAAATTTTTAGGTGTAAACCTTGTAGAAGAAGGACAAATTGACGAGTCTTGTGATTTGATTTTGATAAATCATCAATCTTTACTTGATATTATCATAGTAGAACATATATGCTCCAAACATATAGCTTGGTAGCAAAAAAACAAATAGAAAAATTACCTTTTTTTGGTCATATTATAAAAGCACCTGAAATGATAAGTATTGATAGAGAAAATAAAACAGGATTAATTCATCTTTTAAAAGAATCCAAAGATAGATTAAACAAAGGGCGACCTATTGCTATATTTCCAGAAGGTACAAGAAGTGATGGGAAAAGAATACTAAAATTTAAATCTGGTGCTAAAATATTGGCTAATAAACTAAATCTAAAAGTTCAAGCTATCTTAGTATTTAATACAAAAAATGTATTTGACTCTCAAAAAGCAACAGCAAGTCCAGGTGTTGTAAAAGTAAAATACTTAGAACCTGTTGTTGCATCTAAAGATACAAACTGGTTTGAAGAATTAGAAAATAAAATGAACGAAGAATTTCAAAAAGAGATAAATGCTTAGTATTTCAAATATCATAGCCATAGCACTAGGTGGTGCAATAGGTGCTGTTTTTAGAGCATATAGCATACATCTTACAAACAAATATATACCATTGGAATTTCCTTTAGGGGTACTAGGAGTTAATGTCATAGGTTCTTTTCTTATAGGTCTAGCTTTTGCCTATTTTGCATCTTTTAATGTTCCTGATACCTATAAAGCTTTTTTTACCACTGGATTTTTGGGAGCTTTAACTACTTATTCAACTTTTGCCATAGAAACTTACTTACTTTTTGGAACATCACTTTATCTAGCTCTTGCAAACATAATCCTAAATGTTAGTGGAAGTATATTTGCTGCAGCTTTTGGATATAAACTTTTTAGTTTATTTCTAAGATGACTTTAATTTAAATAATAACTTAATCTATTTTTAAAACCAACTGTTCAGGCAATAATCCTAAAGATTTTTCCACTTCTTTAGTATCACCGTGTTCTATAAAATTATCTTCATATTCAAAAGAAGTACATTTTATGTGTGATATTTTTTCACTACTTAAAAACTCTAGTATAGCACTTCCTACACCACCTTCTTTTTGCGAATCAGAGAAAATATACCAATCATCATATTTTAAAGCTAAATTTTTCAAACATTCCTTATCAAGTGGCTTTACAAATCTTAAATCCACTATAGCTATATCTTCACTATGTAAGTTTTCAGTATCATAGGCTTTAGCTACACCCGTACCATATCCTATAAATACCTTGTTTGAAGTCCCCTCTTTTAAAACTTCTGCTTTTCCTAAAGAAAAACCACTTGCTTTAAAAGGAAGTTCTTTATATGCACCTCTTGGATACCTTATAGCACATGGTTTGTCTAAGATATAAGAAAAGTCAATAGCCATTTGTAAGCTTTCATCATCTCGTGGAGCAAAAAGTATCATATTTGGAAGAAATCTTAAAAAAGATATATCAAAAGCACCTTGATGAGTTTCACCATCATTTCCTACAATTCCAGCCCTATCTATAGCAAAAACTACAGGCAATCCCATGATACAAACATCATGTATAATTTGGTCAAATCCTCTTTGCAAAAAAGTAGAATAAATAGTAATAAATGGTTTAAATCCTTCTTTAGCCATAGCTGCCATCGAAGTTACTGCGTGTTGTTCTGCTATTGCTACATCCCAAAATCTATCTGGAAATTTATCCATAAGTTTATTTATACCTGTTCCACTTGGCATTGCTGCTGTTACCCCAACTACATTTTCTTTTTTACTAGCTAGTTCAAGTAATGCATCAGCAAACACCGCTGTTGCAGCTTTTGGTGCAACTTTTTTTATAAATTCTCCATTTTCTACATTAAAAGGTCCCACACCATGCCAATGTTCGTGTTGTCCTTCAGCTATCTTGTAGCCTTTTCCTTTTACGGTTCTTGCATGAACAATTACAGGTTTTCCCATATTTTTAGCTATTTGTAAAGTATCTATAATATCTTCTAAACAATGCCCATCAATAGGACCTATATAATCAATGCCCATTTCTTCAAATAGTATGCCTGGAGTTATTAGTTTCATAGCTTCTTCCATTCTTTTTGCTATATAACTTGTACCTTCTGGCATATTTTTTTTGATAAATCTATCAACTTTAGTTTTAAAACCTTGATAAGCTTTTCCAGCAAGTATTTTAGATAAGTGCTTTGAAATTGCTCCTATTGGTTTTGCTATGCTCATCTCATTGTCATTTAAGATGATGACAACAGGAAGTTTTAAATAACCAAGTTCATTTAATGCTTCATAAACCATACCAGCACTCATAGAACCATCACCTATCATCACAACAGGAACTCTATTTTCATTTTTTAGTTTTATAGCCTTTGCTGCTCCCGTTGCTAGTGATATGGAAGTAGAACTATGTCCTGCTACAAAATAATCAGCTTTATTTTCTTTAGGTTTCGTAAACCCACTAAGTCCACCAAACTGTCTTATGGTTTCAAACTCTTCCCATCTAGAAGTAAGTAATTTATGAGGATAGCATTGATGTGAAACATCAAATATAAAAGGGTCATTTTCTACATCAAAAACATAGTGCATCCCAATAGTTAATTCAACAGCACCTAAAGTTGAAGAAAAGTGTCCACCTTTTCTTGATACAACATCTATAATTCTATCTCTTATATCACAAGATAGTTTTTCTAGTTCTTTTAGTGATTTACTTTTTATTTCCATTTATACTTCTTTATTGTTTTTTTTCTAATACTTTATCTAAAACTTCAAAAACCTTGGTGTTTTGTGCCTTTGTTCCTATAGTTATCCTAATAGCATTTAATCCATACACTGTCAAATCTCTTACAATTACACCTTTTTCAAGTAAACTTTGAGAGATTTCTTTTGATACAAAATTTTCACCAAATTTCAAAGTGATGAAGTTCGTATAAGAAGGAATATACTCAAAACCTTTTTGTTTAGCATAGTCTTCATATCTTTTCATCTCTTCAAAGTTTTTAGCTATGCACTCATCTACAAAAGTCTCATCTTTTAGTGTTTCAATAGCAGCTGCTAAACTTAAAGTAGTTATATTAAAAGGTGAACGTAGTTTGTATAAAGTTTTGATGATATTTTCTTTTGCTAGTCCATAACCAACTCTCATACCACCTAAGGCATAAGCTTTTGAGAAAGTTCCAAGATAAATAGTATTTGGAAACTTTTCTATTAAATCTTTAGGCACGATTTCTTTTTTTTCATCTTTATATTTTGCATACTCTTGATAAGCCCCATCTATTACAACTAAAGTATCTTTATTTACCATTTCTAAAAACTTATATACTTCATCTTTATTTAAGCATTCCCCTAAAGGATTATTTGGTAAGCATAAGAATATTACATCTGCTCCTTGTTCTTTGTAAAGTTTTGAGAATTGCTCTAAATTATGCTCATCATCAGTGGTTTTTAAAACCTTAGCCCCAACTTGCTTAGCATAAATTTCATACATAGCAAAGGTAATTCCAGAGGTTAAAATCTTTGAAGAACTATCACATTTTGCATGAACACAAAACTCTAGTATTTGATCACTTCCTGCACCTATGATTACATTTGAACTATCAAGTCCAAACTTATTTGCTAATCCTTCTTTTAACTCATACATAGAATCATCAGGATACATAAACATATTTTTTGATAACTCTTCAATTTTTTTTACAACTTTTGGCGAAGTTCCATATGGATTTTCATTTGATGCTAGTTTTATCACATCACTAGGATTGATACCATATTCTCTTACAACTAATTCTATAGGTTTTCCTGCTTCATAGGTCGTAACATTTTCTAGTATTTTATTAAATTTCATTTTTATTTCCTTATTTTCAAAATCACAAACAATTATATATCCTATATAAATCTACTTTTGTAATATTTTGATTTATTAAATATTTAGAATATTTAGTATAAATTGTATCTAATATTTTCTTTTTATCATCTGCTAGATGTACTTCTTTATGACAATTTGGACATAATGATGCAATATTTTCAAGTTTATCTAAATTAAAATTATAGTTTTTTTGCTGATACATAGGTATAATATGATGTCCTTCAACATAATTCTTATTTTTAAGCAAGAAAGTCCTATGAGTATCACTTATAATGCAAATAAAATTATCCCTTTGTTTTGCTCGTTCTGGCAGTCTGCCATCTCTTTTAACTCTCTTTTTAGAAACAGTATTATTGACCTCATATATACTATTTTCAAAAAACATCTCTTTATAACTAATATTTTTATATAACATATTTAGATGTTCTAAAACATCTTCATTTATATGTAATTTTTTATCATTTAATACTAAAATTTCCAAAGATACCAAAGAATTTATAACCCAAGTATTAAATTTATAATATTTACTTGAACCACTCACATCAAATCTTTTAATTTTATTTATATCCTTTGTTTTTTCATATTCTTTTAAATCTTCATATTTTTTTATATGAACTAACTTCTCACTAATAAAATTTGATTTTATATACTTATTTTCTAATAATAGTTTAAAGAGTATCCTAAAAGGAAAAAGTTTAAGTTTTTTAACCTTAGGTGTTGCTGCATTTGGATAAGTAGTATCATCTAGTTGATTGATAATGAGTTTTTTGCACTCTTGAAAATTTCCTTGATTATAGTATTTTAAAAACAAATTACCTTCAATACTCAATGATAGATTATAATCCTTATTTCTTATAATAAACCCATAAAATAAAGCAGGCTTATAAAAGTGTGTACCTAGACTATCATTTGGATTTTCATTAAAATTATCTAATAAATAGTCTTTTATATCATCATCAAATCTTGATTCACTAACAAAACCTTCTATTTCAGATTTTTCCTTTATGTAGCTTAGAACCCCAATGGTACGATTATTCATCTTTGAATTATCTCCTAAAAAAGAGTCAAATCCTTTTCCATTACCTGGTGCTTGCCAAAAACTATTTTCCAAGACAATCTCCTTTTGGCATAGTTTCAAGTATACTATTTATAAATCGTGGAGGGATACCCTCACCTATAACTTGTCTTATCAAATTTTCACTAGCCCAAGTAGGTGGTTCCCAATTACTAGGTAAGCCAGTTAATATAAAAATCTCTTTTAGTGTTAATACCCTTGCATCTGAATATGTACCATCTTCTTTTAATCTTCCTGGGTGTACATTGTTTTGTGAAGAGATTGAACCATTTGCCATAGTTATAGTTGGTGCTGGCTTATCCCATTCTATCCTTTTATAAGTAGTCGAATATCCTTTTATTTTAACTCCATTATCCTTTTGTGGATAAAATCTTTCATTTTCTAATGCTGTTTTTCCTGTGGGAGTATGTTTTAGCCATAATATATGTCTATTATTATGCTTTTTTGCTTTATGATATTTGATATTTGAACTCTCTTCACTTTCTAGGCTTGGTAAATATCCTATTGCTTCTCTTACTGTAATTTTTTTCTGTTTTTTAGGAAATTCCCATCTCTTATTTTTAGAAATAAGTATAATTGCTCTTTTTCGTGTTTGAGGTGTTCCATAATCTGCTGAATCTAATATATCCTCATTTATAAAATATCCTAATGGTTCTAATTCTTCTTTAATATAATCTATAATTTTTATTTTATTTTTATTTTTTATCAAATATGTTTTTAACATACCCTGTACATTTTCAATGATAGCATTGCTTGGTTCTAAATCTTTTATAAATTTTATTGCATATTTAATAAGTGAATTTCTAGGATCATTTTCAGCCATTTTCCCTGCTACACTCATTCCTTGACAAGGCGGAGTAGCAATTAAGAAATCACATTCAAACTTTTTTGCATTTGAAAGCACTTTTATATATATATCTTCTTTTGTAATATCTCCTTGTATCATTTCACAGTTTTTATACATATGTTTATAAAAATCTGCTCTTTTTTCTATAAGTTCATTTGCAACAACAATATCTATATTATGATTTTTAATATATGTTTCTGCTATTCCTACATTTGCAAATAAAGAAACTCCCTTAATATTCAAATTCTTTCCTTATATATCATTTATCTCTTTTACATAAGAGCCTAATACTTTTACATTCTTTTTATGCTTGTCTAAAACTCTTTTAACATTTTCATCTTCTTTATGTCCATCAAAATCTATAAAAAAGATTGAATTTCCTTGAACTATATGTGATTTGATTTTTGTTAAGTTTATTTGGGCATTATTAAAATCACTTAGAAACTCTACTAATGCTCCTTGTTTATCAGGGAACTCTACTAAAATAGAAGTTTTATCTTCTCCACTTTGGGCATTTTCAAAATCACTTATGATGAAAAATCTTGTTTTATTGTTGTCTGTATCTTCTATATTTTCAAACAGTATTGGAAGATTATACATTTTTGCTCCCACATGGGAAACTATGGCCGCACTATTTGGCTCTTTAACTGCTAGCTTTGCCGCTTTTGTGGTAGATTCAACGGGAATTAAATCCACTTCATCAAGTCCAAAATTTGTCAAAAACTCTCTACATTGTTCAAAGGCTATATCTTTTGAATATATTTTTTTTACATCACTAACCTTATCGCAAGTTGTTGCAAAGGTATGATGAATATCTAGTATAACTTCAGCTATGATTTTTAAGTCATATTTACTTAAACAATTTATAGTATCACTTACTATTCCATTTGATGAGTTTTC
>PDWI01008230.1_pt1 | contig 12351 bp, 12 predicted proteins | sample 1430891 | NCBI WGS metagenome assembly PDWI01 (sample SAMN01162508, study PRJNA174530) | Oral metagenome, whole genome shotgun sequencing project. | biome: Marine environment; feature: Marine mammal; material: Swab sample of the gingival sulcus; isolation source: swab sample of gingival sulcus...
ATTGGAGGAAATCATGGCTCTGCCGAAAAGAAGACATTCTCATTCTCGTACCCGAAAGCGTCGCTCTCATGACGCTCTGAAAAATCCAGGTCTTTCCGTTTGTCCGGATTGTGGAGAACCAAAACAATCCCATCGGCTTTGTGGATCCTGTGGTACATACAAGGGACGTTCTGTTTTCAGCCTTGATGCAGATTTAGAATAGGAGTGACACTGTGCATATAGCCTTGGACGCCGTGGGAGGAGACCATGGCCCCGAAGAGCTCGTTGCCGGGGCGTTACAGGCCGTTCGAGATGTTGACGTCAATGTTATTCTGGTAGGTGACGAGCAACGTGTTGCTCCTTTTTTGGCCAAGGCTGCTCCTGACGCTAAAACTGCAGCGCGGATTCGTCTCGTCCATGCCTCACAGGTCATTGAAATGTCTGACAATCCGGTTCAGGCGATTCGTGAAAAAAAAGACTCTTCAGTGATGGTTGCCTGTGGTTTGGTGCGTCGTGGTGAGGCTGCCGCCGTGGTGAGTGCCGGAAACTCCGGTGCAACGCTTGCTGCTGCAGTGCGAACTTTGGGCCGCCTTAAAGGAGTTACCCGACCGGGTATTGCTTCATTTTTTCCGACCATGAAACGTCCTGTGGTCGTCATGGATATCGGTGCCAATGTAGAGTGTCGTCCCCAGCATCTTTTTCAGTTTGCCATTATGGCCTCGGCGTATGCCCGAAGTCATAACATCGCTGCCCCCCAGATTGGTCTACTCACCATTGGAGAAGAGAGTGGCAAGGGGAACAGCCTGGTCAAAGAGACCTATGCCATGCTCGCCGAAAGCTCCCTCAATTTTGTCGGTAATGTCGAAGGTCGTGATGTGTATAAAGGCGATGTCGACGTCATTGTCTGTGACGGATTTGTCGGTAATATTTGCTTGAAAATCAGCGAGGGACTGGTTGACGCGGCAGCAAAGATGCTGCGTGATGAGATCGTCAAATCTCCTTTGGCAAAAATTGGATTCCTGTTGGCAAAACCTGCGTTTACTGCTTTTAAAAAACGTGTTGATTATTCTGAATATGGTGGTGCGCCACTGTTAGGTGTTAATGGTGCGGGCGTTGTTTGTCACGGCAAGTCTGATGCCAATGCCATCAAAAACGCTATCCGCGAAGCGGCTTCTATGGTGAACAAAGAAGTGAATAATGATATTCTTGCTACCATTGCTGCAGAAACTCCCATCCGGGAAGCGGAGGTGTAAATGGGGACAGTTATTCTCGGTACAGGCTCGTATCTTCCCAGGAAGGTGATGAGCAACAAAGATTTTGAAAAAATTGTCGAAACCAGTGACGAATGGATCAGGACCAGAACAGGTATTCATGCGAGACACATTGCCGAAGGAGATGAATTTGTCTATAAAATGGCAGCATATGCCGCCGAGCGAGCACTTGACGCCGCAGGTCTCTCCGCAGATGCCATTGACCTTCTGGTCGTTGCTACGATCAGCTCTCATATGTCGATGCCCTCGTCAGCCTGTTTTGTGCAAAATGAAATAGGTGCCAAAAACGCCTTTGCGTTTGACCTGAATGCCGCATGCTCAGGATTTCTGTATTCCCTTGATCTTGCAGATAAATATGTCCAAGCCGATCCCAGTAAAAAAATTTTGGTCATTGGCGCAGAAGCCCTCTCTAGCCGGTTGAACTGGCAGGATAGAAATACCTGTATTCTCTTCGGTGATGGAGCTGGTGCTGCTGTTGTTGGTTTTGCTGAAAACCGAGACGGGTATCGTGGCGCAAAGCTTTTTTCTGATGGCTCGTTGAGCGAGTTATTGTATATGCATGGCCCGGAGAGCACCAACAGCAAACTTCAAGTTCCTGGGAATTGTGGTGTTCATATTGTGATGGAAGGTCGGGAGGTATTCAAGCACGCTGTCCGTGCCATGACTGGGGCGGTTCATCGATTGCTTGACGAACAGCAGATAACCATGAGCGATGTCAGCCTGGTTGTTCCTCACCAGGCGAACGTCAGAATTCTCAAAAAACTCCAGGAAAAGTTAGCTATTCCCGACGAGAAATTATTTTGTAATGTATCACAATACGGAAACACCTCGGCGGCATCCATTCCGATAGCTCTTGATGAGGCTTATCGCGAGGGACGGATTGAGAATGGCAATAATATCCTTTTCTGCTCTTTTGGTGGTGGGTTCACTTGGGGAGCAACGCTGCTTACCTGGTAAGGAGGTCTCTATGGATTATTTTTTGACTGAAGAACAACAAATGATCGTCGATATCGCTCGGCAGATCACCGATGAACGCATTATACCAGCCCGGGCCCATCTTGATGAACATCATGAATTTCCTCGGGATATCCTCAATGAAATGGCCCAGGCGGATCTATTTGGTGTCGCAATTCCCGAACAATACGGCGGCTTTGGTGGTGGAGTGTTTGATGTTGTCCTGGCCATTGAACAAATTGGGCGAGGCTGCATTGGTGTTGGAACTGCTTTTGCTGCAAACTTTCTTGGTGCCTTTCCGATTCTTCTCGCAGGCTCTGCCGAAATGAAGGAAAAATATCTGCCAGCAGTGGTCAGTGGGGAGAAATTTGCCGCATTTGGACTGACTGAGGCCAATGCCGGGTCCGATGCCTCTGGAATCCAGACCACTGCGGTCCTTGATGGTGACCATTGGGTGCTTAACGGGACCAAACAGTGGATCACAAATGGTGGTGAGGCCCAAATTTACAGTGTAGTTGCGATGACCGACAAAAACAAGGGAGCCCGTGGTGCTTCGTTGTTTGTTGTTGAAGAGGGTGACCCCGGTTTTTCTTTTGGTCCAAAAGAGAAAAAAATGGGAATTCGGGCTTCGTCAACGACCGAATTGATTTTTAAAGACTGCCGTATTCCAAAAGATCGTCTTATTGGCCGGCAAGGTACCGGGTTTATCACGGTCATGAAAACCCTTGATCTCTCTCGTCCTGGTATTGCCTCGCTTGGTATCGGTCTTGCCCAGGGTGCCCTGGACATGGCGGCAACCTATGCCAAGCAGCGCAACCAGTTTGGTAAACCTATTATCAGTTTTCAGGCAGTGCAGCATATGCTGGCGGACATGGCCATTGGTGTTGAGGCTTCACGGGCTCTTGTTTACCAGGCAGCCAAACATATTGATGCTCATCCCAAAGATATGTCCAAGGTCTCTTCGATGAGCAAGATCTTTGCCACCGATACCGCAATGAAGGTGACCACCGATGCTGTCCAGGTCATGGCAGGTTATGGGTATATGTGCGAGTATCCGGCAGAAAAGATGATGCGTGATGCAAAAATTCTGCAGATCTACGAAGGGACCAACCAGATCCAGCGTAATGTCGTTGGCCAGGAATTAAACAAGGAATACGCAAAGTAACTATTGAAAATATTGGCGATTATTTGCTAAACCCAGCAGCCAGAGAACAGCTATGAGGATTGTGGTTTGTATCAAGCAGGTACCCGATGCCAGGGAGGTTCGTCTTGATCCCAAGACAAATACCTTGAGCAGAGAAGGTGTCGCATCAATTATGAATCCCTACGATCGTCATGCCCTTGAAGCAGGTGTCTGTCTCAAGGAACAGCATGGCGGTGAGGTGGTAGTCGTTACCATGGGACCTCCCCAGGCCAAGGCCGTTTTGGAACAGGCGGTAGCCAGCGGTGCCGACCAGGGATTTTTGATTTCGGATCGCGCTTTTGCCGGTGCTGATACTTGGGCAACATCCTATGTTCTAGAACGGGCCATTCGTCATCTGGGTGGTGCCGACGTCATTCTCTGTGGCAAGCAGGCCATTGATGGCGATACTGCCCAGGTAGGGCCGGGTGTGGCAACACGGCTTGATATTCCCTTTGTTACCTGTGTCCAGAAGGTGAGAGAGTCGGCTGCGGATGCCTTGGTCGTAGAGCGTATGATGGATGACGGCTTTGACGTGCTCAAGGTGCGTCTTCCTGCCTTGTTTACCGTGGTCAAAGGCATTAACACGCCACGGGTCCCCTCATTGAAAGGGAAGATGAAGGCGAAAAAAGCCTCGTTTCCAGTACTTTCCGCCAAAGATATTGATGCCGAGAGTTCTTGTATCGGGCTGCCTGGGTCGCCGACCCAGGTTTCCCGGGTCTTTGCCCCCCAGCCCAGAAAAGAGGGTGCCATTTTGACTGGAAACCTTGATGAGCAGATTGAGCAGCTCGTAGATGGGCTGCTTCCCTACTTGGAGGCCTGAAAGGAACGCATCGATGCTGCATCTTGATGAAGAATTGTGTGTAGGCTGTGGATTGTGTGCGACGCTCTGTCCGTTTGGCGCCATTGAGATCGAAGAGCGTTTTCCGGTTATCGGTGACTCCTGTACTCTTTGTGGAACCTGTGTCGATGGCTGTCCGGTAGAGGCCTTAGAGCTGGTTCAGTCCGAGGATATTGAGAAAATGGACTGTAGCCAGTGGCAAGGCATTATGGTCTTTGCCGAGTTCCGTAATGGTGAGGTTGCCTCGGTATCTTTTGAATTACTCGGTATCGCCCAGGAGCTTGCTGCCTGTAATAATCTTCAGGTTATGGCGATATTGCTTGGCGCCGCTACTGGTGATGCGGCCCAGCAGCTCATTGGCTACGGAGCCGATGTGGTGTATCGTGTAGATCATGAGGTGTTACGCGATTTCTCTGAGGAACCCTATGCCAAGGTGCTGGGTTCTTTGATTACTGATGTTAAACCAGAGATCTTTCTTGCCGGGGCCACGGCCATTGGTCGATCTTGTGTCCCTGCGGTTGCGGCACGTCTTCGCACTGGTTTGACCGCAGACTGTACCCGACTTGAATTGGCACCTGAAGATGGCAGCCTGCTGCAGACCCGTCCGGCATTTGGTGGCAATATTATGGCAACCATTGTCTGTCCAAACCATCGCCCCCAGATGGCCACGGTGCGTCCTAAGGTGATGCAGGCTCGGGAATTTGATAGTAACAGGGCTGGAGAAGTGATCGATATTGTTCCTGATAGCGAGCTGTTGACCACGAGAGTTGACGTGTTGGAATCGGTATCAGGAACCGAAGTCTCGAGTAATATTCAGGAATCGGATGTCCTTGTCTCGGGAGGACGTGGCTTAGAGAACGAAAAGGGTTTTGTGTTACTCAAGGAATTGGCCGATCTCCTGGATGGCAATATCTCTGCCTCCCGTGCTGTTGTTGATGCCGGTTGGGTGCCCTATCCCCATCAGGTGGGCCAGACCGGAAAGACTGTTGCCCCCAAATTGTATATTGCCTGTGGGATTTCAGGGGCTGTGCAGCATGTTGCCGGGATGCAGTCTTCAGAGATGATTGTTGCTATCAACCGTGATCCCAAGGCCCCTATTTTCGATGTGGCCGATTATGGTCTGGTTGGCGATCTTAATGAGATACTTCCAAAACTCATTGCGAAAATACGAGAAAAACGAGGTCTATGATGGATACGAAAATTGCAGTAGTTACCGGTGGCAGTCGTGGCATTGGCCGGGCAATTGCTGAGAAACTGGCTACGACAGGATGTCTGGTGTACATAAACTATGTCAGCCGTCCCGATGCTGCCGCAGAGGTAAAAGAGGCCATTGAGGCAAAGGGCGGCCAGGCCGTTCTAGTACAATGTGATGTCAGCCAGGGAGAACAGGTTTCCGATCTCGTTAAGCAAGTCACTACAGATGCCGGATCTCTTGATATTCTGGTAAACAATGCCGGTATTACCCGTGACGGTCTTATGGCGCGGATGAAAGAGGCCGATTGGGATGCGGTACTTGACACCAATCTCAAAGGGGCCTTCTTATGTGCCAAGGCTGCAAGCAGGGCAATGATGAAAAAGAAATGGGGCCGCATTGTTAATATTTCTTCGGTGAGCGGCTATGCCGGAAATGCCGGGCAGGTCAATTATGCTGCGGCCAAAGCTGGAATGGTGGGCTTGACCAAGGCCATGGCCCGGGAACTTGCCTCAAGAAATATTACCGTTAATTGTGTTGCACCGGGGTATATTGTTACTGAAATGACCGAGGCCATGCCTGATGAGGCAAAGGCTAGAATTATGGCAGAAATTCCGATGGCTTCTTTAGGAACTCCTGAAGATATCGCTGCTGCAGTGGCTTTTCTGGTTTCTGCTGAGGCACGCTATATTACAGGACAGACCATCCATGTGAATGGTGGTCTGTATATGTAGTGGTTTTTGGAATTATTTTGTGGTAAACAGGTGAGGCCTGCAAGGTCAGGCATCTTTTGTCAATAATGGGTCGCAAAAATATTGTGGCGGCCAAATATACGATTAGAGGAGAGGTATAATGGCTATTGAACAAAACATGATAGATATTATCGTTGAGCAGCTTAGTGTTGAAAAAGACAAGGTTGTTCCCCAGGCTTCTTTTGTTGATGATTTGGGTGCAGACTCCCTTGATCTGGTTGAGTTGATTATGGCAATGGAAGAAAGTTTTGATATCGAAATTCCTGATGAAGAAGCCGAAAAAATCAGTACCGTTCAGGATGCCATTGATTATGTGCAAAAGCTGAAGGGCTAGTTTTTTGTAGCAAGTCCCTTGGGGCTTTTCGAAATGCTTCACCCGTCGTAACAATCGGATGGGCAGAGAACACGAGAGGGATACATGGTGAATCGCAGAGTTGTGGTGACCGGCCTCGGTTTGGTTACACCGCTTGGTACCGGAGTAGAAAAAACCTGGCGCAATATTTGTGCTGGAAAAAGCGGTGTAGATACGATTCGTCGTTTTGATGCCACTGATTATCCAGTACAGATTGCCGCCGAGGTTCGCGATTTTAATGTCGCAGAATTCTTTGAACCTAAGCAGGCGAAGCGTCTTGATCTCTTTGTGCAGTATGCCCTTGCTGCCTCCATCATGGCGCAACAGGATAGTGGCGTCACCGTTTCGGAAGATGATTGTGAACGTGTTGGCGTTATTACCGGTTGTGGTATGGGCGGCTTGCCGACCATTTGTAAGTACAATGAGGTCTGTTTAACGAAAGGTCCCCGCAAAGTTAGCCCCTTTTTCATCCCGATGGCCATTCCCAATATGCCGTCGGGGCATATCTCGATGTTGTTGGGATCGAAAGGTGCAAATCTCACCCTGACCACTGCTTGTGCCGCCGGAACTCATGCCGTTGGTGAAGCCTACCGTCACATCCAATGCGGAGATTGTGATGTGGTATTCACTGGTGGTGCTGAAGCTGTTATTTGTCCGTTAGGCATTGGTGGTTTTTCATCAATGAAGGCTCTATCAGCTCGAAATGATGATCCCACAAAAGCGTCACGACCCTTTGATAAGGATCGTGATGGCTTTATCATGTCCGAGGGTGCGGGTATTTTGGTGCTCGAAGAATTGGAACATGCTCGGGCTCGAGGGGCAAAAATTTACGCTGAAATGGTTGGCTATGGTCTGTCCAGTGATGCCTATCATATTGCCGCGCCTCCAGAAGATGGTGAGGGCGGACGACGGGCCATGAAGATGGCTTTGCGTGATGCTGGATTACAACCAGAACAGGTTGATTATATCAATGCCCACGGCACATCAACACCACTCAACGATAGATGCGAAACCCAGGCAATCAAAGATGTGTTTGGTGATCACGCCCAAAAACTTGCGATAAGTTCTACCAAGTCCATGACAGGGCATATGCTCGGTGCTGCGGGGGGAATTGAGGCAGTATTTACTACCCTGAGTATTTATGAACGTATCGCACCACCGACCATCAACCTTGAAGAGCCAAGCCCTGAATGCGACCTTGATTATGTTCCTGGAGTGGCCCGACCTATGGACATTGATGTGGCCCTGTCCAACTCGTTTGGGTTTGGCGGAACCAATGCGGTCATTGCTTTGCGACATTTTGCAAGCCGATCATAAAGTGGAATGAAAACATGAAGATAGCCATCGGTGCTGATCATGGAGGTTTTACCTTGAAGGGGAAGTTGTCTCGCTTTCTTGACAAGATCGGGTACGAGCTGGTGGATGTTGGCTGTTATTCCGAAGAATCCATTGATTATCCTGACGTTGCCGCAGAGCTCAGTAAAAAAGTTCTTGATGGAGAATGCGCTCGAGGTATTCTTATTTGTGGCACAGGAATTGGTATGTCCATTGCCGCAAATCGAGATCGAGGTATTCGAGCAGCACTCTGCCACGATGAATATACCGCGAGAATGAGCCGAGAACATAATGATGCGAATGTATTATGTCTTGGAGCCCGAGTAATTGGAACAGGGGTTGCAGAATCTCTTGTTGCCACCTGGCTGGCAACAGAATTCTCTGGGGGTCGCCATCAACGAAGGATCAGCAAAATGAGTAATTGAAACCTGCCTTGAAATTGATAAATTTATAACCACCGCCACAACCCTGCATTTTTTGTGTTGTGGCGGTTTTTTATTGTTCTGTTACCTAAAGAGATGCTTGCTGTGGTGGTTGTTCTTTCGCAGGAAATGCAGTATATATTCCGTTCGTTGCACCTTATTTTTGCTCTCTCGGATCAACAAGGAGATTAGCTCATGAAATGCCCTTATTGCGGTAAACTTGATAATAAGGTGGTTGATTCCCGACTTAATAAAGACTGCACTATTACTCGAAGAAGACGTGCCTGTCTTGCCTGTGACCAACGATTTACTACTTATGAGCGTCTTGAAGTAATGATGCCAATGCTGGTCAAAAAGGATGGGCGACGCGAAGCCTGGGATCGCCGCAAGATGATTGCTGGTCTGGAAAAGGCCTGTGAAAAAAGACCGATAAGTATGGACCGACTTGATCTCTTTGTCGATGAGATCGAACATCGTCTTCAGGATATGGGGTCGAAAGAGGTACAGAGCAAGGTGGTCGGAGAATGGGTCATGGAAGGACTTTCTCAGCTTGATGATGTGGCCTATGTTCGTTTTGCCTCTGTATATCGACATTTTAAAGGGGTAAATGAGTTTATGGACGAACTGAAAAATCTTCTTGATTCTCGGGAAGACCATGACCAGAAACTTTGATCTTAAATATATGCGTATGGCACTTGAGCTGGCCCGAAAAGGTCAGGGGCGAACAACGCCAAACCCTTGTGTCGGTGCTGTAATTGTCAAAAATGGACGAGTTATTGGACAAGGCTACCATAAAAAGGCAGGAACGCCCCATGCTGAGATCAATGCCTTTTCCAGTGCTATCGAAGATGTGGCTGGAGCCACAATGTACGTCACCCTTGAGCCTTGCCATCATCAGGGAAGAACGCCACCGTGTAGCCACGCTGTACTCACTGCCGGGATACGTCGTGTTGTTGTCGGGATGCAAGATCCCAATCCAGTGGTTGATGGTTCTGGTCTTACCTATCTTGAAAATCACGGTGTTGAGGTAGTAACAGGCGTTCTCGAAAAAGAATGCCAGAGCCTTAACAGACCATTTGTAAAATATATTACCACAGGCATGCCCTTTGTGGCTATGAAGGCCGGGATCTCGCTTGACGGAAGGCTTAACTATCTACGAGGACAAAGCGGTTGGATTACTGGAGCAGAATCTCTGCAACAGACGCATCGTCTTCGCGACCAATATGATGTTATTATGGTCGGAAGCGGTACCGCAATTATTGATAACCCTTCGTTAACCACTCGCTTGTCTGGAGAAGAAGGACGGGATCCCGTTCGTGTCATTGTTGATAGAAGACTTCAAATTTCACCGGATTCGAAAGTTTTTTCTTCTAAGGCAGGAGCCTATACCTGGCTATTTTGTGGCAATGATGTCGATACAACAAAGGTCTCTGTCCTCGAAAAGCGTAACACAAAGATTACCGTGGTTTCAGAAACAGCCAACGGCCTTGATTTACATGAAATCTGTGCTGCTCTTGGCAAGGAGGGTCTCTTCTCTGTTCTTGTTGAAGGTGGTGCTGCTTTGCATGGTGCGATGCTCAAGGCAAAACTCTACGATTATGCCCATCTGTTTCAAGCACCTCTTTTTGCTGGTGACGCTGGAGTGCCATTACTGCGTGGCTTTTCTGCGTCAGATAGGGTATCTGCCCCCAGATTGCAGGAAATTGAACGGTATCAATTGGGAGAGGACACCCTGTATCAAGGAGTACTCAGGTATTCTTCCTGAGATTATCGGAGCCTTTTGATTATCACAAGCAGAAGACTGAAACTCTACTTATGCAACAAGACATGAATAAAAAGCAAAAATCTTGCTGAAAAAAAGTGCTTTTAAGGACGTAATGACATCCTTTTGGCATGCATCTGGGAGATGATTTTTTCGATTCCTTTAGGTTTTTTTCTGAAAATCCGGTCAAGTTCTTCGTTTGCGGAAGGAAGTTCCTTCTTTTGTTCGTAGATGTCCAGCAATTCATTATAATATCGATAAAAAAAGAGAAAAAGACTTTGGTAACTTTCTTTAGAAAAGGCATTCTCTGCAAATTTGGTGAATTTACCATCATCACTTGTTTCGACTTTATTGAACTGGAAGGGCTCAATAGTTTCCTGAAAAAGTTTTGAGATATAGTTGACATCCCGGTTTTTCTCAAGTTGGTCAAACTCTTCATGAAAACGAAAAACTGTGGAACTAACGAATCTGGTAATTTTGTTTTGTTCAATGACTTTTTCTGCCCTTTTAAAGGCATTTTCAAAGAGTCCTTTGCTTGTTGTAGAATAGTATACGGGATCTTCCGGAGGTTTCTCAAGGTCCTGTTTACTGATAAGCGGCTCAACCTCAACAGAGCTTTGTTCTTCTAAAATCTTTTCTAAGTCTTTAACTCGTTCTGTCTTTTCCTTAAGTTCTTCTGAAATCTTTTCCAGGGTTTTAAGTTGTTCTGTCTTTTCTCTGAGTTCCGCATAGAGGTCAGGAAAAGCCCGTCGAAACACTATTTGGTCGCAAAACACCTCAAGTTCCTGGCTGAGCAGGGCAATATCTCGAAGTTCTTCAATCTGTGATATGTTGAGGTATTGGCTCAATACGCCATCAAGATAGTCAGAGACATCTGACATTATTTCTCTTTCCCGCTGAATGGTTTCAATAGATTGACTTGCAGCTGCCTGTACTGCCGAGATGATTTTTTTTAGTGCCGCCAGGACTTCTTTGTTTTCTGAGGAAAGGTATTTATCAATGGTTTTAGTATGAACCTTAATTTTTTTGGTGTCTTTCATCATTGTACTATGTCACAGAATTGTAATCTGTATAGAATAAAAACTTAAAGACTGAAAAGATAAAAGAGGCTGCTATAGACGTTTCTTTAATGGTAGCTTTTTGTCAGAAGAATATCTTGGCTGATATAGTATAAGTGTAATTTTTATCAAGAGAAATTTTCTTCTAAACGCTTGGAAGTATGTAGAGATAAATGTTTCACGATTCTTTTTTACAAAGATATCGAGTATGTAATAAAAAGATATTCGGGTTGTTTTAGAGAAAGAAAAAACTGCGCTATGACAAGGAGAGCTATAAAAGCTCTCCTTGTCACAAATATGAGATTTAGAGAATATCGGCAATGGCGTTTCTTTCACCAACCAGTTCATCTTCTGTCTTTTTCATCATCTCTTTGCTGAATTCAGAGATCTCAAGTCCGGTAACTTCTTTCCATTCTCCAGGTTCGGTAACAATGGGACGCGAGTAGATGATATCTTCATCAATACCGTAGGAGTTTCCCTTGGAGTAGACACCCATAGAAACCCACTTGCCGTTGGAACCCAAAGCCCAGTCACGCATATGATCAATCGCTGCTGAAGCCGCAGATGCTGCCGAAGAAGCACCACGGGCTGCAATGATAGCGGCACCACGTTGCTGGACAGTAGGGATGAAGGTTTCTACATACCACTCGTTATCGACTTTATCGACCACAGCGTCACCACCAATCTTGGCATAGCTGATATCTGGATATTGGGTAGCGGAATGATTCCCCCAAACCACCATGTTGTCAATCTCGGTGGTAGCGCAACCAACTTTTTCTCCAATTTGAGAGAGAGAACGATTGTGATCCAGACGCATCATTGCTGTGATATTGCGTGGATTAAGGTCCGGGGCATTTTTTAAGGTAATGAGTGCATTGGTATTTGCCGGGTTACCAACCACCAGAACCTTGACATCTTTGGATGCGTGATCATTAAGGGCTTTACCTTGTACCGAAAAAATCTTGGCATTTGCTTCGAGCAGATCTGAACGTTCCATGCCAGGACCACGAGGACGCGCACCGACGAGCAGGGCATAATCGGCATCTTTGAATGCCTCGTTAGGATCATCTGAGGCAACAATGCCGGCAACCAACGGGAATGCGCAGTCGTTGAGCTCCATAACAACGCCTTTTAACGCATCCATGGCAGGAGTAATTTCAAGGAGCTGCAAGATAACAGGCTGATCTTTTCCGAGCATATCACCTGCGGCGATTCTAAAAATAAGTGAATAGCTGATTTGGCCTGCAGCACCG
>PDWI01008231.1_pt1 | contig 12350 bp, 7 predicted proteins | sample 1430891 | NCBI WGS metagenome assembly PDWI01 (sample SAMN01162508, study PRJNA174530) | Oral metagenome, whole genome shotgun sequencing project. | biome: Marine environment; feature: Marine mammal; material: Swab sample of the gingival sulcus; isolation source: swab sample of gingival sulcus...
ACTGTAAATAATATTTTTTTGGCGTTCCGCTTTGGCTTTAGATAGTTTTAAAGCTTTTTCCTTCAATTCAGTTTCATATTTAGTCTGCATATCATTAATGCTTTTTAAATATTTCTCTGAATAGTTTTTGTCTTGTATGGCTTTATATTTTTTGTAATAATTAAAAGCTGTTTTGTACTCTTTAAGTCTTTCGTAAACGTCAGAAAAAGAACGGTATATAGATGATTTTTCGCGGTCAAGACCAGTTTTTTCTGATAAAAACTCTGCTTTAGAAAGGTGTTTGATGGCTGTTTTGTATTGCTTCATTTCTATCAAAGCCATTCCTAAATAGGTGTGAGAAATTAATAAAGAATATTCATCATTTATTTCTTGACTTAGTTCTAGTGCTATATTGAAATGCTTAATGGCCTTTTTAAAGGCTCTGGAATTATTATAAATGGCACCTAATCCTATATTAGAGGCTATTAAGCCTTTTACGTCATTAATTTTAGTTTGGTACTGAATACTGCTATCTACATTGGCAATAGCTTTATTTATACAATCGTTGATAATTTTATTTAGTTGTTCTTTTTCTTCCGGATTAGTGCTTAAAGAATCTTTGAAAAAACGGTATCGTTCGGCTTTTTGCGATAGAATATTAGAGATATTGTTGTGCTGTTCAGCTTGTCCCCATTCATTACCTAATTCTTTATTTTGAACTAAAGCTCTTTCGTAAAATTCTAAAGCTTTATTCATTAAAGTGGTATCTATTTCCTTTGATAAGTCTTGGTATATCAGACCTATGTTATTATAACAACTGGCAATACCGCGTTTAAAATTGATTTTAGAAAATTGCTCTAATGCATTTTGAAAATAGATAATGGCAGAATCGTTTTTTTCTAAATTATCATAGACGTTGGCCAATATATTATAGGAAATACCGGCTCCTTTTATGGCAGCATCAACACTATTACTTAAGGATAAGTTGATATTAAGGGCTTCTTCAGCACATTTGGCAGATTCGCTAAAATCTGATTTTTCTAAATAAAACGTGCCAAGATTGTTTAAAACACGTGCTACTCCAAGTGTATCTTTTATTTCTTTTCGTATTTTGTAGCATTGGTGAAAAAACATTTCCGCAGTATCCGCGTTGTTACGTCTGAAATAATAATATCCCAAATAGTTACAACTGATACCTAATTGTTTTTTATTGTTGAAGCGAATAGCGTTATAGTAAGCACTGTCCAAATAAACTTTGGCTAGTTTGATGTCTTTACGCTTGTTGTTTTTGTATAGTTTATTGTAACTTTCGCTTAGGTCTGTGTTGTTTTTATTCTGTATAATTTGGCTTAGCCTATCAACTGTATGATTGTTGTTTTGACCAAATGATAATAATGAAAAGGTAACTAATAACAGTAAAAAGGAATGTCGTTTACTCATTGTTTTATTGTTTTTTTCTTATTGAAGAAAAGTAAATAAATACCGATTATAACAAAAGGAATACTAAGTATTTGCCCCATATTTAAAGTCATATTATCCTCAAATTGTACTTGAGTGTGTTTGAAAAATTCTATTATAAATCGGAATCCGAATAATATAATAAGGAATAAGCCGAATATAAATCCTTGATGTTGTTTTTTGCTTTTAAATAGAAAATGAAGAATTAAAAATAAAGTCAGATAGGATAGTGCCTCGTAAATTTGCGAAGGGTGTCTAGGGGCATCTCCAAGGTATGGTATTTCTCGTACAAATATAAATCCCCAAGGTTTATCGGTGATAGAGCCTACTATTTCTGAGTTCATTAGGTTTCCCATTCTTATAAAGAAACCTGCTAAAGCTACAACAATGACTATTCGGTCTAATATCCATAGGTAGGTTTTTTTATGTTTTCTGCTGAATAAGTATAAAGCAAATAGAATACCAATAGCAGCTCCGTGACTGGCTAGTCCTCCTTTCCATACTTGTAAAATTTCTAAAGGATTTTCGAGGTAGTATTCCGGTTGATAAAACAGTACATGCCCTAACCTTGCACCTATTATTGTTCCGATAAACATATAAAAAGAGAGACTGTCTAGGGTTTCTACTCCTATTTGTTCTTGTTCAAAAACACGTTTTAGATAGATATAACCCAATATAAATGCAAATGCGAAAAATAAGCTGTACCAACGTACGGCAAAAAAGCCGATGCGGAAAATTTCAGGGTCTATATCCCAGTTGATGTATGTTAATATCATTGTATGTAAACTTGTTTAAAATTGATTTTCAAATTATCTTAGAAAATTAGCTTGAGCAGAGGCTTGTTTTGAAATTAGATTTTTAACTATAGTTTTCGATAAGTCTATAAAGAAACTTTTGTAGTATAAAAATCGGCTTTACAATTATTTAGCTTGTCTCAATAAATTTCTAATGTTTAATTCAAACTCAAAAAACTTATTTTACAAAGATTGATGTTTTTTCTGAAAAAACAAAATTTATTTTGAAAGTCGGGAGGGGGATTTGTTTATTAAACCTGTTCAAAAAAAGCTTATCTTACTTTTGGTACTCGGAAATATTTAAAAATAAGTCGTTAGAAAATAGTAAGTTCCATTAGTAAAAGCAATTTTTGGGGAGGATAATATTAAATAATTTTTTGAGAGTTTACTATGGAGGAAAGGTAGAGGTTAAATGCTTATTAATGTACTTAAATTCTGCTTTAAAGTTTATTTTGTCTAAATTAGTATCTTTAATCTAATTAATTTTTATATTTTTGCTTCCTAAAAGTAGTCTTTTGTTATTTTTAATTGATAAAAAGGTGAGTAAGTTTTTTAAAATAAAGCAATTTATAGTATTGTCAGCAGGTTTGCTGATGCTTTTGCATATTCTTTTACCTCATCATCATCATTATTCTGTAGAAGACTCTCATTTTCATTTGGGAGAGCATCTCGAAGTCTTGTGTCATCAGCATCATAGTACAGATGCTCCTGATGCTTTGGCGTGTCATTCGCTTAATGAACTGACTGTAGCTCAAAAAAAACCACTGATAAAAAAAGTTCAGTCTTGGGTACAGAAAATGCAGAATATATCTGTGTTCTATCTAGAAAATAAGGACTTGTATTGGTCTACAACCAAAGCAGCGCCTTTCGACACTGTATGGCGCATAACGGATTTTCTTATTACCCGAACTATTTCATTTAGAGGCCCTCCTGTCCTTTAATCATTCTGTTTTTAAATATTCAATAAACTATAGAACAGAAGTAGCTGTTTGTGAGAATACTTTTTGAAACCAGCTAAATTCTGAATACAACAATTTAATATAGAGGTATTTGTTGTGGATGTTTAATTTATGTATTAGTAAAGAAAGATTTCCTCTGTTTTAAATATTTTTAAATTAAAATTTTACAACAAATGTTTTTGTTTTACACATTAACTTCGTGTTGCTTTTTCTATAGTATATTCCAATATTTGTAAGTCAAATATAAATGAATTGGTTAATAACCAATAGCCTATACAAGGTTAAAAAATAAGAAATATGATTCATTCAATAATAAAATTTTCAATAAAAAATAAGATAATAGTCGCTTGGTTTACCTTGGCTCTGATAGTCGGAGGTATTTATGCTATGCGTAATATTCCTTTAGATGCTACGCCCGATATAACCAATAATCAAGTGCAAATTATTACAGTTTCCCCCAATTTGGGAACTGAAGATATAGAGAAATTTGTTACTTATCCTGTGGAATTAGGAATGTCTAATTTGCCTGATGTTACAGAAATTCGCTCAGTTTCTCGTTTTGGTTTGTCAGTCGTTACTATTGTTTTTGACGATGATATGGGCACTTATTTGCCCCGTCAATTGGTTAGCGAAGCTTTAAGCGAGGTTAAGGAGAATATTCCTGAAGGTTTTGGAGAACCTTTTATGGCGCCGGTAAGTACAGGTTTAGGAGAAATATATCAGTATGTATTAGAAGTAGATGAAGGCTACGAAGATAAATATGATAACAAAGAGTTACGGAGTATTCAAGATTGGATTGTAAAGCGACAAATGGCTATGACTCCCGGTGTGGTAGAAGTTAATTCTTTTGGCGGTAATGTTAAGCAATACGAAATTTCTATCGATCCTGAGCGCTTGAGAAGTATGCATATTACTATGAGTGAGCTGTTTGAAGCGGTTAATCAGAATAACCAAAACACGGGGGGGGCTTATATAGAAAAGAATAAAAAAGTGAACTATATCAGGGGCGAGGGCTTGGCTCGTAGCTTAGATGATATAAAAAATATGGTGGTTAAAATACAAAATGGTCGCCCTATTTTTGTACGCGATATTGCTGAGGTGAAGTATGGGAAAGGCATTCGCTACGGAGCATTTACCCGTAATGGAAAAGGTGAAGCTGTGGGAGGAATTATTATGATGTTGAAAGGTGCTAATACCAATAAAGTAATCAAAACGGTAAAAGAGCGTATGGCAAAAATTCAGAAATCTTTGCCTGAAGGTATTCGTATTCAATCGTTTTTAGACCGTAGTGAGATGATAAAAAACACCACTTCTACTGTAGCTGAGAACCTAATATTAGGAGCCTTAATCGTCATTTTTGTTTTGGTGCTTATTTTAGGTAATTTGCGAGGTGGATTAATTGTAGCATCTACCATTCCTTTAGCCTTATTGTTTTCATTTATAATGATGTATGTGTTCAATGTATGGGCAAATTTGATGAGTTTGGGGGCAATTGACTTTGGTATTTTGATAGACGGAGCAGTAATTATTGTTGAAAGTATGATTTTTTACCTCAACGATAGTAAACTGATAGGCAGACACCTTGATAAGCAACAAAAGAACAGGGTGGCTTATCATTCTTCAGCAAGAATGATGAATGCTGCTTTCTTCGGACAAATTATCATCTTGATTATTTTTATTCCAATTATGGCATTGGGAGGTATTGAAGGTAAAATGTTTAAACCTATGGCTATGACTTTCGGTTTTGCTGTTTTAGGAGTGCTTATTTTATGTTTAACCTATGTGCCTATGATGAGTGCTTTATTCTTGAATGCACCTAAGAAACAAAAACAAAGCTTGGGCGATAAAATCGTAAGGTTTTCAGAAAATGTGTATCGTCCGATAGTCTATTGGGTATTGAATCACAGTCGTTTTGTGATAGGTTTATCTTTGGCGTTATTGTTGTCTTCGGGCTTTTTGTTTAGCAGAATGGGAGGAGAATTTATTCCACAATTGGACGAAGGTAATTTGGCTATGCATATTTTGATGAAACCGGGAACCTCTTTAAGTGAAACAGTTGCGGCTTCTACTCAGGTGGAAAAAACCTTGTTGAAACATTTTCCCAAGGAAATAAATTCTATTCAAACGCGTATAGGTGTGGCAGATATTCCAACTGACCCTATGCCAATGGATATTGGCGATTGTTTCATTATTTTGAACCCCAAAGAACAATGGACTCAAGCCGATGATAAAGAAGATTTATTGCATCAAATGAAGGAAATCGTTAATACTATTCCGGGTATTAATTATGAGTTTTCACAACCTATAGAGATGCGCTTCAACGAATTATTAACCGGTATTCGAGAAGATTTAGCTGTTAAAATTTACGGAGAAGACCTTAATGTTTTAGCCAAAAAAGCTCAAGAAATCCAAAATCTGATTTCAGGTATTCAAGGCGTTGGCGATATTCACGCCGAGGCAACACAGGGGTTGCCACAAATTACAGTGCATTACAATAGGGCTAAAGTGGGGCAATATGGTTTAAATATTTCCGATTTGAATCAGTTGGTGGAAACTGCTTTTAGTGGACGTTTTGCAGGTGTTATTTATGAGGGAGAAAAACGCTTTGATATGGTAATGCGTTTAGATAATAGGCATCGTACCGATATAGAAAATATTAAGAACCTATATGTGGATTTGCCTGATGGACAGGTGATTCCTTTAAAAGAGGTGGCTGATATTTTTTATAAACCCGGACCTATGCAAATTAGTCGTGACAACACTAATAGAAGAACTTATGTGGGAATTAATGTCAGAGGTCGTGATGTTAAGTCTTTGGTAAGTGAAATTCAAGAAAAATTAGATCGAGAATTAAAATTACCGCCGGGTTATTATATTCGTTATGGTGGTGCTTTTGAGAATTTGGAGCGAGCAACCAATCGTTTGAAAATAGTAGTGCCAATAGCTTTAGCTATTATTTTCTTTTTGGTATTTATGGCAGTGAAATCCGTAAAACAAACATTAATGATTTATGTGGCGATTCCTTTGGCTGCCGTTGGAGGTGTGATTTCTCTGTATTTAAGAGATATGCCTTTTAGTATATCGGCAGGTGTAGGATTTATTGTGCTATTTGGGGTAGCCGTGCTTAACGGACTGGTGTTGCTCAGTAGTTTTAACGAGCAAAAAGCCAAAGGAGGAGCTTCTATCAAAGATTTGATAGTAAAAGGCTCTGTAAGGCGTATTCGTCCAATTCTACTGACAGCTTCTACTGATATCTTAGGATTTTTACCTATGGCTATTTCTTCTTCGGCAGGTGCAGAAGTACAGCGCCCTTTAGCCACTGTTGTTATAGGAGGTATGCTAACAGCTACATTGCTTACACTTTTGGTTTTGCCTGTTTTGTATCAACTTGTTGAAGGTAAAAAAGAAATAAAAAAAGTTAAATTATAACTTAAATATCTCTCATATTTTAAAATAGATAAAAATGAAGTTTAAAACATATATAATAATAGTGGGGGCGCTTTTGCCTTTTATGGCTTTTTCGCAAACTCGGTCTATTAATTTAGAAGAAGCTTTGCGTTTAGCTAAGGAGAATTATCCGGCTATCAGAGCCGCTCAATTGAAAATACAAAAATATGATCAATTGAAATCTACCGCTTTTGATTTGGGAACCACTTCTATCGCTACCGGAAAAGAGGATATTAAAAATAACCGTGCCGGTGCGGTTGTCAATATTGGGGTAACTCAGTCAGATATTGACTTGTTGGGTATTTTTGCAAAACGTAAATATCAAAAATCGCAATCAAAAGTAGCACAGGTGGAATATCAGCTTACGAGCAAGAATTTGGATTTATTGGTTCGAAAAGCTTTTGATTTTTTCTTACAAAAGAAAGAAATGTTAGAGGTTTATAAACAGATTGATACCGTATATGCTAATTTTTTGAATTCTGCAGAATTGCGTTATAAAACACAAGAAACCTCTAAGTTGGCGTTACTGACAGCCAAAGCAAAATACAGTGATTTGAAATTACAAATCCAGTTATTACAAGGAGAACAAGAAGCAGCTATGACCAATTTAAATCAATATTTAGGTTTGAAAGAAGCTTTTACTGTTTATGAAGCTTATGAAAATGCATTTGATTTAGCTGCTATATCTTTAGAAAATAACAGCGATTTGGCATTGCAAAAGGCTCAAATACAGCAAGCAGAAAGAGAGTGGAAAATGCAGAAATCAAGTTTGTTGCCTAAATTTAGCTTAGCTTATACCAATAAAAAGATAGAAGGTATTTCAGGTTATCATTCGTATGAAGTAGGCTTGTCTATTCCTTTGTTGAGTGGAACAACAGCACAGAATAAAGCTTTTAAAACCCAATGGAAAATAGAACAAGAACAGCTAAAAACCAAACAAATAGAGTTAGAGTCTGTCTATTTGCAAAAGAAAATTCAGATAGAAAATTTAAAAGATAGGCTAAGTTATTATCAAGAACACTTATTGCCTTTATCTAATGAGCAAATTAATGCTTTTAGATTGGCATATAAACTGGGCGAAATTGATTATCTTGAGTTTATACAAGGAATAGAAAATAGTTTAAAAACTAAAATAGATTATATCAATACCCATTGGCAGTATCGTATGGCAGTGGCGGAAATATTAAGAATGGTTGAATAAATAATGATGAATAGGGCATAATAGCCCAATGAAATATAAACAGATGAAAGAGCAATTAAAACAAATAGTATTAGGAGGTGTAATATTAAGTAGCTTGATATTAACCTCTTGTCAATCCAATTCAGGGAAATATACTGAAGAAAAGGCAAGCCATAGTGCGACAGAGCATAACCATAATGAAGAAACAGAGGGAATGGCTGTGTTATCGGCTGTGCAACGAGAAGCTATCGATTTGCAGGTGGATGTGATGCCCAGTAGAGCAATGACAGGTGTTGTGAAAACATCAGGGCAGTTGGAGGTGTCTCCAAGTAGTAAGGCAGAAGTGACCGCTTATATTGGTGGTAATGTAGTAAGTATAGAGGCTTTTCAAGGAGATAAGGTGAAAAAAGGACAAGTTCTGGCAACTTTAGAACATCCGGATATCATTCAGTTACAGCAAGATTTTATTCAGAAATACAATAATCTAGAGTATTTAAAACAAGAGTTTAATCGACAAAAAGAATTGTATGATAAAGAGGTTGGCTCCGGAAAAGCATTTCAGAAATCTAAAGCCGATTATCATTCTGCTAAAGCCCAATATCAAGGTCTAAAATTGCGTTTGCAAATGTTGAAGCTTGATACAAAGCGAATAGAGCAAGGGAATATCATTAAGCAATTGGATATTGTTTCGCCGATTAGTGGTTATGTAAGTGGTATGAACATTAGTTTGGGTTCTTATATAGATGCTCGTACACAGATGTTTAGTATTCGTAATTTCGATGAAATTCATGCTGATTTATCGGTTTTTGAAAAAGATATTCGTAAGGTGGAAAAAGGGCAAACGGTTCGTTTGAAAGTAGCTAATTTGCCTAATATAGAATTGAAGGGAGAAGTTTTTGCTATCGCAAAAGAATACGCTCCTAATTCGCGTTCGGTAGTGGTGCATGCTAATATCAATAATCCTCCTCAAAAGTTAATCGCTGATAGTTATGTTTCGGGCGAAATATTAACACAAAGTCAGCAAGTTTCAGCAGTTCCGGAATCAGCAGTGGTGACGGATGGAGATAAGCATTTTATATTTGTATTTGATGAACAAGGCTCTTTAGCTGCCAACCATAATGAGGAAGATCATAATCACTCTGATGCTGATGGTCATAATCACGAAGCAGAGCATAATCATTCAGATGCTGATGGTCACAACCACGAAGCAGAGCATAGTCATTCAGAAGCTGATGGTCACAATCACGAAGCGGAGCATAATCACTTTGATGCTGATGGTCATAATCACGAAGCGGAGCATAATCATTCAGATGCTGATGGACATAATCACGAAGCAGAGCATAACCATTCAGATGCTGATGGTCACAATCACGAAGCAGAGCATAGTCACTCTGATGCTGATGGTCACAATCACGAAGCGGAGCATAATCACTCTGATGCTGATGGACATAATCATGAAGCGGAGCATAATCACGGAGATTCAAAAGTATTTTATGCTTCTTTTAAGCAGAAGAAAGTAGCTTACAGAATGGTAGAGGTATTTATAAATGATAGGTCAGAGGGTTATGTTGCTATCACACCTTTAGAGAAGTTGTCAGCACAAGATTTAGTAGTGCTAAAAGGGGCTTATTACTTATTGTCTGATTTGAAAAAAAGCGAAGCCGCACATCAACATTAAAAATACAGAATAATCGTATATCTTGTGTTGATATAAATTTAATCTTCTGTTTTTACAATAATTTAAGATTTGTGTTAGACCTAAATAGGTGTTTCAAAACCTGTTTAGGTCTTTCTTTTAAGACTCTTCCATTTTGTTCTTTATGGGGAGTTTTTATAATTTATTTATTGTAGTAATTGACCAAATTAATGTAAATTCCGTCAGTCTATTGACTGAATTAATATAAATTTCGTCACTTCATTGACTAAATTAATGTAAATTCCGTCAGTTTATTGACTAAATTAACAAAAAATGATTATCTTTGCAGGGTGATTATCTTTAAAAAAGAGAGAAATGAATTACTATAGAAGAGCCATATTAAAAGAGTTTGAAAGAAAATTACTGCCCAATAAAGTGCTTATCTTGTTGGGGGCAAGGCGAGTAGGGAAAACTGAATTTCTTAAATATTACTTAGAGCAACAAAAAGAAGGAAGTTATTTGTCTTTAAATGGAGAAGATTTAAACGATCAAGCTTTGTTAAAAGAGCGAACTCGCTTAAATTACGAAAGGCTTTTTTCGGAAATTTCGTTATTAATTATCGATGAAGCACAAAGTATTCCTGAAATAGGCGGGATATTGAAATTTATTGTAGATAATATTAAAGGTTTAAAGGTGGTTGCTACCGGTTCTTCTATGTTCGATTTGAACAATCAGTTGGGAGAACCTTTGGTTGGGAGAAAAAATGTATTGCACCTTTTCCCTTTATCGCAAATAGAATATTCTGAACATGAAAATTATAAGCAGACTTTAGAAAATCTTGAATCGCGGATGATTTTTGGGGCTTATCCGGAATTAGAACAATATCCTCGTTGGGAAGATAAACAAGAGTATTTAATGGAGATTAGAAACTCATATCTTTTAAAAGATATTTTGATTTTTGATGGTATTAAAAATTCGCAAAAAGTGTATGATTTACTTAGGTTAATCGCTTTTCAGATAGGGAAAGAAGTCTCTTTGTCGGAATTGGGAAAGCAATTGCAAATGTCTAAAAATACAGTAGAAAAATATTTAGATTTACTAACGAAAGTTTTTGTTTTGTTTAAGGTAGATGGCTTCAGTCGTAATTTGCGAAAAGAAATAAGCAAGTCTAAACGATGGTATTTTTACGACAATGGTATTCGTAATGCCTTATTGGGAAATTTTAATCGTTTAAATATGCGTTCAGATGTCGGTGATTTGTGGGAAAATTATCTTGCTTCAGAGCGTGTTAAAAAACAGCATTATCATAAATTAAAAGTGCAAAATTATTTTTGGCGAACTTACGACCAGCAAGAAATAGATTGGTTAGAGGCGCAAAACGAAGACATTAATGCTTATGAGTTTAAATGGAATGAACATAAAAAGGTAAAGATACCGGGTGCTTTTAAAAAGGCCTATACTGATGCCGGTTTTAATGTTATTAACCCGAAAAACTACTTAGATTTTATAGTGGGATAAAGTTTTGTTTTAAAGGTATTTGTTCTTCCAACGCTTTTTTATGTCGCTGGCGGCTTTGTTTTCGTTAGGGTTGTCTGCCGGTTCATAAAATTGTTGTCCTATTAGTTCTTTAGGCATAAATTCTTGTTCAACAAAATGTTCCGGATATTGATGTGAATATAAATAATCTTTTCCGTAGCCTAATTCTTTCATTAGTTTGGTAGGAGCGTTTCTTAAAGCTAAAGGAACCGTTAAGTTACCCGTTTCCTTTACAGTGGCTTGTGCGGCATTTATAGCTGCATAAGCACTGTTGCTTTTAGCTGAATTCGCTAAATAAATAGTGGCTTCTGCAAGAATAATTCTTGATTCCGGCCAACCTATAATTTGTACAGACTGAAATGCTTGATTAGCAATTAAAAGGGCGTTGGGATTGGCTAAACCTATGTCTTCTGCTGCTAAAATAATCAATCTTCGAGCTATAAACTTAACATCTTCGCCACCATCTATCATACGTGCTAACCAATATAAAGCGGCATTAGGGTCAGAGCCTCGTACCGATTTTATAAAAGCGGATATAATATCATAATGCCATTCGCCTTGTTTGTCGTAAGAGGTAGGATTCGATTCTAAAATTGATAAAACAGTACGATTGTTGATGATTTTTTCTTTAGAATCAATACTATTAATAATTAATTCTAACAGGTTTAATAATCGTCTTCCATCTCCTCCGGAAGCTTTGAGTAGTTCCGTATTTTCTTCAATTGTTATTTTATATTGCTTTAAAATGCTGTCTTTTTTAATAGCACGTTCAACTATCTTTAACAGGGCGTTTTTATCTAAAGACTTTAAAACATATACTTGACAGCGAGAAAGCAAAGGAGTAATAAGCTCAAACGAGGGGTTTTCTGTAGTTGCTCCAATTAAAATAATAGTGCCATTTTCTACTGCTCCAAGCAAAGAATCCTGCTGTGATTTATTGAAACGATGAATTTCATCAATAAATAAAATGGGGGTAGCTGTATTAAAAAACTGTGTCTTTTGTGCTTTTTCTATTACTTCTCTAACATCTTTAACTCCTGAGGTAACAGCGCTTAAAGTGTAAAAAGGACGCTCTGATTGTTGTGCTAAAATTCTTGATAAAGTCGTTTTTCCAACACCGGGAGGTCCCCAAAATATGATTGAAGGAATGACGTTTTGTTCAATACTTTTTCTTAGAGGAGCATTGAGTCCTATAATGTGTTCTTGACCAATGTAATCATCAAAACAGGTGGGGCGCATTCGTTCCGCAAGAGGTTGCATATCAGGCTTGGTTTTAAGGAACAATAAAAGGTGTAGGAGCCAATAAATTGGAGTATCTATTGTTGTTCATACGGTTAAAATAGGGGTAAGGTTTATTTTTA
>PDWI01017751.1_pt1 | contig 12348 bp, 12 predicted proteins | sample 1430891 | NCBI WGS metagenome assembly PDWI01 (sample SAMN01162508, study PRJNA174530) | Oral metagenome, whole genome shotgun sequencing project. | biome: Marine environment; feature: Marine mammal; material: Swab sample of the gingival sulcus; isolation source: swab sample of gingival sulcus...
ATACTAAACTAATCATTTTCTATGGAGGGTAAGATGATACAAGCAGGCGATTTTAGAAAAGGGATAACTTTTGAGATTAATGGACAACCGTATGTCGTTGTTGATTTTCAACACGTTAAACCCGGTAAAGGCGCGGCATTTGTTAGGACAAAATATAAAAACCTAATAAACGGTTCTATTAGAGAGGAAGCCTTTAATCCTAATGAAAAGTTCAAAAAAGCTAGAGTTGAAACCAAGGATATGCAATATTTATATACTGATGGTGACCTATACTACTTTATGGACAACCAAACCTTTGAACAAATACCTCTGACTGAGGATATTATGGAAGCTGCGCTTCCATACCTGAGAGAGAACGATAACGCCTCTGTTAAGTTTTACAATGGAGCATGTTTTTCTGTAGAAGCTCCAAACTTTGTAGAATTGAAGGTTATAGAAGCCGAACCTGGAGTTAAAGGTGACACAGCATCTAACGTAACTAAGAAAGCTATAGTTGAAACCGGCGCAGAATTTAACGTTCCTCTATTTGTTGAAGAAGGTGATGTAATAAAGATTGATACCCGTACTGGAGAGTACTTGTCAAGGGTATAGATTTGGAGGCAAAGATGAAAAAAATCGCCGGCAGGATTCAATACTTAAAAGGTCTTTCTGACGGTCTTAAAACCCGTAAAGGGAAGAAGAACTTGCTCGTTTCTGGAATCATAGATGTGCTTGAAGAAATGTCCCAATCCATTTTTGAATTGGAAGAAATAATTAAGAACCAATCTGAGAAAATTACAGCTTTGACAAAGGAATATGAAGCTGGAAACTTCTATGATTTTGAAAGATCAATAGTTAGAAAGCCGCGCACACAAAACGCTCCTAGAAGCGCTGATGTGTGGTATGACGATTCCGTCGTGATAGATAAAAAAACTCTTAAGACACCACTTTTTGATAAAAAGCAAGAAAAATCTCATAAGACGAGAGTTGAGAGAATCTGCAAACATTGTGGTGCCTATATAGTTGCTGAATACAACGTTGATGAGATCGAAAAAATAAGGATTCAGTGTCCTAAATGCAAACATTTTTTGTTGCCAGAAACTAATTTAGATAGCAATTCTAAGGGCTATAAATACGACAAATTCTTCCCTGAAGATGTTAAAAAGTTGGATGAAGACGAACTGAATGAAGATTTTACATGGTCTTGGCCTACTGTAGTTGAAGATGATGTTATCGACGAATCATCAGACAAAGACCAAGAAACATTTGAAGACATCATAGACTCCTTTGTAGAGAACACAGATACAGAAGAATCGATAGTCCAAGTGGAAGATGACATCTTATTTAATAACTCTGAAATAAAAGAAGATACTGAAACTACATCAAAAGGGAAAAAGGTTGACACTTTCGACTTGCCAATCAACCTAGATGACAACGAAGAATCTATTGAGTTAAAATATACTGACAACAATGAAGAGGATTATCTTTTGTCTAATAGAGAAAAGGGTATAAAAGCTGAAGCTTTTGAAACTTCAGCTCCTTCTCAAGGAAAATTCATTAAAGAAAATTCTGTTTCAAATGTCAAAGAAAAACCTTTAGAAAATAAAACTGAAGATAAAAGTAAGTTTTATTTTGACCACAGTGGTGATAAAAAGAGTCTAAACACAGAGATAGGTAAAGACTTAGAAGAATCTGGAGCCACAGATGTTTGGAATTTAACATCTCCTTTAGGTGTAGAAAACGAAATCTCAGAAAGAAATCATTCAGAAGACGAGCACATTAAAGCTAAATCAGAAGATGAAAACAAAGATTTTGTAGATATAATAAAAAAAGAATTAAATGAAAAGCTCGAAAGCGAAAATACTTCCGACTTTGAATCAGATCAAAAGATAGAAAAAGAGCCTGAGGACTTTAACCAAGAGAACTTTGAAGAGAATATCACTTGGAACTCAGAAACATCCTTTAAAAATAATACTGAGAAATCCTCGTTTTCTCCTGAACAGGAACCTGAAGCAATCATAGAAGAAACTCAAAAAATTGAAGGAGATAAAAAAGAGCAGAGTGACTACTGGAATTCAGAAAGCTACCCAAATAATGATTGGGAAAATAGGGGCAGCAAGAGTTCTAAATCCAAAGAAGAAAAAGATACTTTTCCATTTTTAAAAACAGAAGAAGAAGTTTTGGAAATAATTGAAGAAGAAACGCCACTACCAACAATAGATACAAAGCAAAACAACCTTTCTAATAGTAGAGAAGATGCGAAAAAAGATGCAAATGAAGCTAAGGTTTTAGAAACGGTTATTGAACAAAAACCACAGACAGAAAAGACAAAGGTTGCAAAAGATGTAGCCCAAAATTTTGATTTTTTAGAGTACACAAGGCGCTTATTTAAACGCAAGGACAAATAACGGAGGAAGATATGTCTGAATTAAAAAATACTACGGTTCTAGAAGATGGAAGCGTTAGTATATCCGATAACGTACTTCGCACAATCGCCAATATCGCAACCGACGAAATCGTAGGTGTAGACGGTTTAAGTGGAGGAATAGCTGAAGACTTTGTCGAAATGTTTGGCGTAAAAAGTCATACTAAGGGTGTTCGTATAGATGCAGAAGGGGATTCACTTGTAATCAATATGAGCATTATTGTCAACTATGGTTCAAAGATTAAAGATATAGCAGAGTCAGTTCAGGTGTCAGTTAAACAAGCTGTTGAAACCATGACTGGTTTGAATGTCAGCGCTGTAAACATAGCTGTAGTTGGAATTTCTATGAAGATTGGAGAATCAACTGAAAAACAAAAAGAAGACTAGGCGGGAAGAGCGAATTGAACTGATGTCTTTGGTATACGAACTAGATATAAAAGACAGTTCAAGTATGGCGGACCTCGATGTTTCTAAACTCTCTAAATTTCAGATAGAGGTTTTAGAAACCTATATAAATCATAAGACAGAAATTGACCACAGAATATCGTCTTCCCTTGTGAAGTGGACAATCAATTCAATTGCTAGAGTAGATTTAGCATTACTAAGGCTTTGTATTACAGAAGCTCTTTTTGTAGATGAAATTCCCTACAAAGTAGCAATTGACGAAGTTATTGAAATAGCTAAGGTTTACGGTGATGAAAAATCGCCTAAATTTATAAATGGTATAATCGCCAGATGTCTAGAATGATATTAGGGATAGATACAAGTAACTACAAGTGTTCTGTGGCCTTGCTATCTGGAAATGTTTTTATATTTAACCATAGTGAATATCTAAAAGTAAAAAAAGGTGATTTGGGTCTCAGGCAATCAGATGCTTTTTTTCAACATGTTCAAATTTTACAAAGGCTAATCAAAACAATTGACGCAGATACCTTAAATGAGGTTTCAGCAATAGGGGTTTCAGATAGACCTAGAAGGTTAGAAAATTCTTATATGCCCGTATTTAATGCGGGTGTGTTTTTTGCAGAAACACTTGCTCTGGGTTTAAATTCTAAGGGTTTTGAAGTTCCCGTAATCTACTTCTCGCATCAAGAGGGACACTACGGTTCTGCTCTAAAAGGTATAGGCTTAGGGGCAGATGAAGAAACTCTGTTTTTCCACGTATCTGGCGGAACTACAGAAATGTTATTAGTAAACCAAAGGGGGACGGCCTTTGATATGGATATAGTATCAAGTAGTTCAGACATATCATTTGGAAAGCTTATAGATAGGATAGGGGTAGGATTAGGTTGTTCATTCCCAGCGGGTATTGAATTAGAAAAAATTGCAAATTCAACAGATATATCAGAAAGAAGATTAAAAGCTATATTAAGCGAGGTTCCTAAATTAAAGGTTTCAGAAAAGTTTAACCTATCGGGATACCAAAATAAATTTAATTACCTATTATCAGTTTATCCAAAAGATTTGGTAATAAGGGCATTATTTATTAAAATTGGCGAATTTATAAGTCAAATAACAGATTTTGCCATAAATAAAACATCTTGTAAAAGAGTGATATTATCTGGGGGAGTAATGGCTAATTCAATTATAAAAGATGCGATTCTACACTCTGAAATCTTTGAATTAAATAAGGCTGATATATATTTCGCTCCGCCTGAAAATTGCGGAGATTCTGCCATTGGTCCCGCATACTTGGCTCAAATCTTTGCTTAATTTCAGGAGGAATTCTAAGTGAAATTAAAAATGAGAACTGTAACGGAGTTAAATCGCCACATAAGCCTCCTAATACAGTCCGACATAACTTTGCAAAATCTACTTGTAAAAGGTGAAGTTTCAAATCTCTCAGGGAGGGAAGGAAGCCACTTATATTTTAATCTTATAGATGGAGAAACTCAGATATCATGTGTAGTGTTTAGGAGCGCAGCAAACGCTCTTAGGGATAAAATAAAAGAGGGCAAGTCTTTAATAGTATCTGGAAATATTCAGGTATATGCAAAGCAGGGGCGTTATCAAATAAATGTGAAAAGTGTAGCAGAAGATGAAGCGAGCTACTTAAATAAACTATTTTTAGAACTAAAGGCAAAGCTCGAAAGGTTAGGTTACTTTGACCCAAAAAGAAAATTACCTGTTCCAAAAAAAATAAAAAAAATTGGTTTGATTTGCTCAAAGACATCTGCAGCTATTATAGATTTTCTAACAGTTTTAAAGGCTAGAAGTCCCTTGCTAGAAATATTTTTAATAGATGTTCACGTCCAAGGAGATAAAACTGCTTTGGAGGTAAGTTCTGCAATAAAGATGCTACAAAATATAGAAGACCTAGACCTCATAGTGATAACCAGAGGAGGGGGTAGCGCAGAAGATTTGTTTGTCTTTAATGACGAGGAAATTTGCAGAACTGCCTTTGAATCTACAACGCCTATATTGTCTGCAATTGGGCATGAGAGGGATACCTGCCTCTTGGATCTATGTGCAGATATAGTCGCTGGAACGCCTTCAATAGCAGCTCAGATGATAAGTGAAGGTTTTTTCAAATCTATAAGTAAAATCCCAGATATGGTCGTAGAGATCCAAAGGCGAATAGATGAAAGGCTGGTTTTTGAACAAATGAAATTAGATTCTAAGTCTTCTTCGCTTTTCAGTATGTCTGAACACATATTCTTTTCAAAAAGAAGAGAGATAGACGATACTCTCAAAAGGGTATATTCAGAAAGCGAAAACAGGCTTAAAAACGAGCGTTCCGGTTTAGAAAATAAATTAAAACTCTTAAAATCTTATGACATTAAAAATATACTTGAACGAGGATTTTCAATAGTATGGCATGATGGTATGGTTTTAAGTGACCTTTCCCAATTAAATAGGGGAGACACAATAAAGATACAGGGATATGATGCAAGTATAGTTGCAGAGGTAAGAGAGGTTCAAAATGACGGATAAGATTACAAAAAATGATTTCGAAAATTACGAAAAATCTTTTATAGAATTAAAAAAGGCACTGGATATAGTTTCATCAAAAGAGTCTTCTCTTGATGAGGTTTTGATAGCCTTAGATAAGGGTTTAAAGGCGCACAAGATATGTACAGACATACTCTCAGATGCAGAGCAGAAGATAAGGGAAATTTCTTTGACGTACAAGGGAGGCGAAGATGAATTTTAAAGACTTTATAGAAAGAGCAGGGGATGAGTTTAAGCAGACCTTAGAGGCAGAATACAGTAAAATTCTTGAAGACATAGATGTAGATTTAAAAAAATTTTACGAACAAATTTCCTACCCCCTATATTCTCGAGGAAAACGCCTCAGACCTATACTACTCCTAAAAAGCTACGAGATTTTTGGTGGTAAAAATATAAACTTAGCAGAAAAATTTGCTATAGCTATTGAGTGTATACACACTTATTCACTTGTACATGACGACCTCCCCGCTATGGATGACGACGATATGAGAAGGGGCAAACCGACCTGCCATAAGGTTTTTGGCGAAGACATAGCTATTTTAATAGGTGACGCACTTCTCAACCTATCTTTTGAGCTTATGTCTGAAGCAACTATGAATGCTGGTGAGGATATGAAATCTGCTTTAAGAGCTATGAATGTAATAGCAAATAACGCAGGAGGATCTGGAATGGTAGGGGGGCAGGTCTTAGAAATATACTACGGAGAAGACTCACAGGAAAAGGCATTGAAGGTTGAGATTTTAAAAACTTCCAAGCTCTTTATAGCTTCAATACTTGCTGGAGCGATTTTAGCTGGAGCAGGGGAGACAGAGTTAAAAATTCTTGAAGAATACGCTGAAAATATAGGAGTCGCATTCCAAATAAAAGATGATATGATGGATGATAGTGGTCCTTATGCAGGTAAAGCGGCAAAAGAAAAGGCAGATTTCTACGTGAAAAATGCCTTGGAAAAAATAAAAAATTTAGATATAGATACCAAATTTTACGAGAGCTTAGCAGACTACATGGTAACTAGACGTAAATAGGGATACCCTTACTTGTTTTTTAAACAGTTAAAATTTTATAAGTCTATTTGTAAGCCCCAAACATCCATTATAGCCTTTATTCTTGCAAATAATTCTCTGAATTGCATGTGTGCCATGCTTGGATAATGTCCGATCGGGTCTGCCGGATAGCCCCAGACCCTTTTCGCTTTTAATGAATTAGCTATAAAGAGGGCGCGTCTTAAATGGGTTTCTTGTGTAACGATTACAATGCCATCTGAATAACCGTTTTTAATGGCGTTATACACACTGTCGTAGGTATCGTTGCCAAATTTATCTTCAATGATGACTTCTTCTGAAATATTTTTTCCCATTATATATTTTTTCATTACTCTAACTTCATCATAATAAGATCCGTTTTTTGACCCACTTAGGATTATCTTTTTTGCATTTAAATCCTCAAAAGCTTTAAGCCCAGCATCTAAACGATTTCTAAGCATCCAAGATGGTTCATCTCCATTTAGACCACAGCCTAGTATCAGGATGTATTCAGGGTTTACTTCAGAATTTTCTTTATTCAATATTTGAGAATTCGTAGTTATAAAAAAGTACCCCGTAATAGAAATTATAGCTATTAAAAGCAAGATAAATAGGGCGCCTATAAACACGACGCCCTTTTTTACAAGGCTAATTTTATGCCTGTTTTTCAAACCTTCCTTGACTTGCTCGTTATACATCTTTGTGCACTACGTTCCCATCTATAATTACGTATTTGGTCTTAGCGTAGGTGCTGAGTGGATCTTCTCTATCCCAAAGCACTATATCAGCATCTTTTCCTACTTCTAAGCTACCTGGGTTTATAGTTATTGCCTTCAAAGCCTCGTCGTATGGAAGTCCATTTTTGTAAGCTAGGGCTGCACACATAGGTAGGGCGTCTATAGGAATTACAGGCGCATCAGTCATAATAGAAACCCGTATCCCGTGTTCAAAAAGAACCCTTGGAGTATCAAAAGATTTTTCCCTGAGTTCAATCTTAGATTTATCTCCAAATGTAGGTCCCATAATTATAGGATAGTTTTCTTTTTCTAATTCGTCAGCTATAAGATGAGCTTCTGTGCAATGGTCTAGAGTCATCCTTAAATCAAATTCCTTAGCTATTCTTATAGCTGTAAATATATCGTCTGCTCTGTGGCAGTGAGCCTTTAGAGGTATTTCCTTGTTCAATACAGGTAGTAGTGCCTCATACTTTAGATCAAAGTCTACTCCATCCTCTGAATCCTTTGCCTTTTGATAGTTTTTAGCCTTATATAAAGTTTCCCTTAAAAGACCAGCAACCGCCATCCTTGTCACAGGCATCTTTTTATTAGTTCCGTAAAACCTCTTTGGGTTTTCTCCAAAGGCACACTTCATAGCCAGATTTTCCTTTACAGCCATGTTGTCAATCCTTTTTCCATATGTCTTTAGTACGGTGAAGGTTCCGCCTATAACGTTACCGCTTCCAGGTCCCGTAGCAACGCAGGTTACTCCACCTATTACTGCGTTAGTAAATGCCTCATCCATTGGATTAACTGCATCTAAGCCCCTAAGCTGTGGGGTTACTGGGTCTGACCCCTCATTTATATCTATTCCTACTGGGCCTGTTCCTTCTTCCCAGGCACCAATATGACAGTGAGCATCGATAAAGCCAGGGAAGGCAAACATCCCCTCTGCATCTATTATTTCCGCCCCTTCTTCTGAAAGATTTTGTCCTATTTCTTTTATTTTACCATCTTCAATTAATATATCTGCGAAAGACGGTTCTGAAACTATGGGATTGATTTTAGCTCCCTTTACCAATAACTTTTTGCTCATTATACTACCTCCTTTAACCTAAGCATTATAACCTTTTTTATTGAACTAAACGTTAATTCTTTTTAAAACCTTTAAAATATTTCCCCTGTAAGCTCTGCTGTATGATATAGTTTTTTGTACATACCGCCCTTCAGCATTAACTCTTCATGCCTTCCCATTTCTACAATGCGCCCCTTATCTAAGACTATTATTTGGTCTGAGTTCTTAATTGTAGAGAGTCTGTGTGCTATGACTATCATCGTTCGCTTAGTTTTCATTTTTTCTATAGCGTCTTGTATTAAAGCCTCAGTTTCAGAATCTATATTGGAAGAAGCTTCATCAAGAATTAATATCTTGGGTTTGTGAGCTATGGCTCTTGCAAATGATAAAAGTTGACGTTCGCCCATAGATAAATTATAACCGCCTTCATCTAAAACGCTGTTGTATCCACCTTCAAGATGAGATATAAACTTGTGCGCATTCACCGCTTTTGCAGAATCTTTTATATCTTCTTCTGATATTCCAGGTTCGTATATCCTTATATTTTCACTTACAGTATCTGAAAATAACATTATATCTTGTAAAACCATTGCCATAGGTTCTCTAAGAGATTCCAAGGTCATTTCGTTTATAGGAATGTCATCTATCAAAATTTCACCATAAGTAGGATCGTAAAACCTATACAAAAGATTGACCAAGGTCGACTTCCCAGCGCCTGTATGCCCAACTATTGCGCAAGTTTCTCCTTCATTAATTTTAAAGGAGACATCTTTTAGAACAGGCTTTAGAGCGCCGTCATTTTGATCGTAGTAAGAAAAAGAAACATGTTTAAATTCTATTTTCCCCCTAGTCTGCCTAAAGTCGACAGGGTTCGCAGGGGAGGTTATCTCAGCCTCGTTTTCCATTATCAAATATACTCTTTCAATACTTGCAATGGCAGATTGCATGGTGGCAAACCTAGAAGAAAATTCAAATAAGGGCATATAAAACTGTCTTATATACTTTGTATAAGCTACCAAAAGCCCAATCTGAACAGTACCAGATATGACCATATTTGAACCGTAGTACATCAATATTGCTAAAGATACACCCATACTAAAGGTCAAAAGAGGTCTAAATATAGATTGTAAGGTTAACATTTTAAAAGTTATCTTTCTATACTCATTATTTTCTTTTGAAAACATTTTTTCAAATAAAGGGGCAACGTTGAAGACCTGTATAACTCTCATATTAACTATGTATTCAGAAAGCTTTGAATTTATAACAGCGAGTTGTACCTTTAACTTTCTCTGAACACCTAGAATCATCTTTCTAAATGCTACAAGCATCAATATTACAACTGGGAAAAGCGTAAAGGTAACTATTGAAAGTTCAAAGTTTATCTTAAACATTATAATAGCTATACCTATCATCATAGCCACGTCTTTTATAGCATAAAGAATTACCTGAGAATACATTTGGCTTATGTTATTTATGTCGTTTGTAACCCTTGTAACTAATCGCCCTACAGGATTATTTTGGAAGTAGGAAACATCTTGCTTAAAAAGGTGCCTAAATATATCAGTTCTCATCTCATGGACTATTTTCTGGGCAATAACACTTATCAATAACCCCTGAGCGTATTCAAATATAAAGGAAAATACAAGTAATATTATAAAGACAATACCCATAACAAATAAGTTTTGTCTATTTTTTTCTCCAAGTTTAGCAATAAATGAATCATTTGCTTTATTTATAAGGGATATTTCATCTCCATTCTTAAGATAAAACTGTTCCTTACTCTGTACTATTTCACTATTTTGATTAAATATAGCATTGTTGTCTACCCAAAAATCTTGACCATTTTTGTGAACTAGGCGCATTGTATTATTTGGTTTTTTATATATGTGAGAGATAGAGCTATAGAAATTTCCGCCGTATTCTATTCCTGAAAAATCACTATAATCCTCATAAACGCCAATTTTTCTGTCTCTAACATCTATTAAATCATCTATTGACACCATTATTATAAGTGGGTGTAATATCTGAACAAAGGTAAAAAGGGCAATCAAAATAAGCCCAAAAAACATAGATAGTAGGTGGGGCTTGGTATACTCTAACATATACCTATATATCTTAGATCTCTCTATTTTAACTTCGCTGTTTTCAGGGCCAAGATAATTATTTTCCATTACTCGGCCTCCTCTAAATCGACATTATCGCTCATCTGTTTCTTATAAAGTTCCCTATACAGACCCTCAACTTCAACCAGAAAATCATGCGTTCCTTCCTGAACCTTAAATCCATCATCTAAAACTATTATCTTGTCTGCGTGTTTTATAGTTGATATCCTGTGTGATATTATAACCGTGGTCTTATCATCTAATTCTTTTTTCAATTCTTCAACGATTTCAGACTGTATTTTATTGTCTACCGCAGATAAGGCGTCGTCTAAAATAACTATCTTAGGTCTATGAACCAAGGCTCTAGCTAAAGAGAGTCTCTGTTTCTGACCACCAGATAGGTTAACTCCCTTTTCACCTAAAATAGAATCATAGCCTTCTTCCATATCCAAAATATCTTTGTGTATTGAAGCTATTTCTGAATAATGGACAAGGGTTTCCATATTTATATCTGGATCTTTTATAGAGATATTGTTCTTAACTGTGTCAGAAAAAATAACACTTTCTTGGAAGGCGTAACCCACATTGTCTAGTAATGTATTCAAGGGAATATGCTTTATAGGGACATCACCAATAAATATGCTATCCTCAATTGCGTCATACCTTCTTACAAGGAGGTTAGCGAGGGTGCTCTTTCCGGAACCGGTCATACCTATCACGCCTAGGGTCTGACCAGCTTGAATTTCAAAAGAAATGTGTTTAAGTGAAGGAACAGATGTAGAAGGATAGGCAAAGCTTAAATTTTCAACCCTTATTGAGCCGTCTATCTCAGTTATAGAAGTGTCCGCCATACTATCGTCTATTTCAGAGACCCTATCGAATATTTGATTTAGTCTAGTTATAGAGGCAAACCCCATCTGGAGTATAGCCATCAAAAATCCTATTGCCATAAACGGCCAAGTTAATTTTTGTAGGTATGCCATAAACGAAACGAACATCCCTATACTAATTTTAGAGTCTAAGACCATGGTACCACCGTAAAATACAGCGATAATTGTAGATGTATATGCTATTACCCTTATAAATGGATTTAAAATTACAACTGTTCTCGCAGTTTTTATGCTGTCTTTATATAGTTTGACACTCTCTGTTGCAAATACATCGCCTATCTTATCTTCTTTATTAAAAGCCTTTAAAAGCTTTATTCCAGAGAAAAATTCACGAGCCTTTTCACTGACCTTACCAAAGGTTTCGTTAAGCTTTTTATACCTTTTACCAAATAATGAACCCCCGAGTATAATAAATATAGCCATTATCGGAAGGTTTACGATAGATACTAAAGTTAATTCTAAACTAATTGAGCTTGTAGTTATTAAGAGTATCATAAATATTATTAAAACAGAATCTACTGACATGACGATACCCTCTACAAAGATCATCCTGATAGATGTTATATCATTGGTTGCCCTAGCCATTAGATCTCCTGTTTTCTGTTCTGAATAAAACTCTGAATCCAAATTTAGGAGGTGCCTAAAATAATGCCCCCTTATCTTATACTCTATTTGGTATGCAGCCTTATTTATAGAAACCCTCATCACAAACCTTAGTATTAGCAGAAGTAATTCTATTCCCAGCAATATACCTATATATAAGGTCAATGAATCACTCTTCAATGTCATTGCACTTAACTCATCAATAATAACACCTAAAATCCAAGGTGTTATTAGGGCTATCACATCAATTATGATAAGTAATATTACACTCACTACGAGCTTTTTTGAGTTTTCTTTGATGAAGGGTTTTATATGTCTAAACAAAGGTATTCACTCCCAGCCTAAATATCATTGGTTTTATCAGCAACACTAAGTGCAATTTTACCATATATGAACTAAATAAACCATAAATTATAGAATTTATAATTTGTTATAAATTCATGCTTTTTAAAACACAAAGCTTGTATTGGGACCCGTGACTTTCTTTGCGCTTATGCGATCCCCTGCCCTATAAGGGGAATGGATAGAGAATAGTATTTTAGATACTTTGTTAATAGGCGGAGCCGAATAAAATTCATAAGGCA
>PDWI01008235.1_pt1 | contig 12346 bp, 12 predicted proteins | sample 1430891 | NCBI WGS metagenome assembly PDWI01 (sample SAMN01162508, study PRJNA174530) | Oral metagenome, whole genome shotgun sequencing project. | biome: Marine environment; feature: Marine mammal; material: Swab sample of the gingival sulcus; isolation source: swab sample of gingival sulcus...
TGTGCATAGTCTGCAAAAATCGTCTCTTACAATCTAGCCTCTTTAGATACCAAATGCAAAAACGAGAAATAGTCCCTTTTAGCGGTACTAGTAGAAGTTTTTATATTTGTCAGGCTTGTTTGGATGGGGATGAAAAAAAGCTAAAAAAAGTTCTATGTGGCAGGTTGGGTATTTGTACAGAATATAGCAGTAAAAAACTTAAGGAGATAGCTAGGAATGGCAGATAAAGTAAAGGTCAGCGAGATAGCCACGGAGCTTGGCATCACATCAAAAGAAGTCATAGAAAAAGCAAACGAAATGGGGCTAAGTGTCAAGGTGGCAAACTCATCAGTCACTCAAGAAGAGGCTGGATATCTAGCAGATTTTGTTCTAACGGGTAATATGCCCAAGATAGCAAAAAAAGAAGAACCAAAGCCAAAAACCACTAAAAAAACTACCGCCACTAAAGCTAAGAAAACTACTGCTAAAAAAACCACAGCCAAAAAAACAAAAAGTGAAGAAGCAGAAGAGAAAAAAGAAAGTAAAACGACTAAAAAATCTCCTGCTAAAGCTCTGGCATCAAGTAAAGGTAAAAAAGAAGAAAAGCCTGAAACAAAAGAAGAAAAACCAGCTCCTAAGACTGCTTTAAAAGTGGAAAAAACTGCCTCAAAAGAAGAAAAGCCAGAAAAACCAGAAGTTCGAAGTGGCTTGAGAGCTCCGCAAAAAGAGACCCTAGCTGGAGCTAGTGTAAAAAACAGACGTGGACTAGTTATCGTTAAAAAGCGTAAGCAAAAGATAGAGCCAAGCACATCAAGCGATAGCGATGCAAAACTTAGTGCAGACGCCATCAAAAAAGCCATACCACAGTCTCTTGAGGCTATGTTTTCAGGTGACGGTGGGGAAGTTAAGAAGAAGAAGAAAGCGAAAAAATCCCACTCAAGCAAAAAGATTGTTGCTGAAAAACTTGACTTGTTAGGTGGGGATTTTAGCGACGATATTTACAGTGGTGAAGATGAAATGGTAGTGCTACCTGATCTTACCATGAAACCAGAGCCTGAAGAGCCAAAACCAGCCTTGAAAAAAAGACAAGATGGGCAGGTTAACTTCAGACAAAACCAAGGACACACCTTTCAAAACCAAGGTGGCATAGGTAGAAGTAGAAGAAAGAAAAGAAGAAAATCAGTTGATAAAAACCAAAGTGCCGTTATCACATCTGTAGAAATCCCAGAAGAGATAAGAGTTTATGAGTTTGCTGAAAAGCTTGGTCGTCAGTCAAGCGAGATCATCTCAAAACTTTTCATGCTCGGAGTTATGGTTACTAAAAACGACTTTTTAGACAAAGATGCCATCGAGATCTTAGCTGAAGAGTTTGAGATAGAAGTTACAACGATCAACGTCCAAGAAGAGTTTGACTATGTAAAAGCCTACGAAGATGAGCATCAAGATCACTCCAAGCTTGTAACAAGAGCACCTGTTGTTACCATTATGGGACACGTTGACCACGGAAAGACCTCTTTGCTAGACTATATAAGAAGTTCACGTGTAGCCGATGGGGAAAGTGGCGGTATAACCCAGCACGTTGGTGCTTATATGGTGGAAAAAAACGGACGCAATATCACTTTCATAGACACCCCAGGTCACGAGGCATTTACGCAGATGAGAGCAAGAGGGGCTCAAGTAACCGACATCGTCATCGTTGTTGTCGCAGCAGATGATGGGGTTAAGCCCCAAACTCGTGAGGCTATAGATCACGCAAAAGCAGCTGGTGTTCCGATGATCATAGCTGTTAATAAAATAGACAAACCAACGGCAAACCCTGACATGGTTAAAACCCAACTATCTGAAATCGAGATCTTACCAACTGATTGGGGCGGGGAGCATGAGTTTGTTCATGTTAGTGCTAAAAGTGGCGAGGGGATTGAGGACTTGCTTGAGATCATCTTACTTCAAGCAGATGTTTTAGAGCTTCAAGCAGACCCAAGCCGTGATGCAAAAGCAACGGTGATAGAAAGCTCACTTGAAAAAGGACGAGGTGCTGTTGCTACTGTGGTTGTTGAAAACGGAACATTAAGAGTTGGAAATACTGTCGTTGCAGGGGTTGCTTACGGAAAAGTAAGAGCTTTACTAGACGATAAAGGGCATAACTTAGAGGCCATTCATCCAGGTGAGCCTGGCGTTATCGTCGGACTTAGTGAAGTTCCTGATGCAGGGGAAACTGTGGTCAAGGTAGCTACTGACAAAGAGGCTAGAGAATATGCTAAAAAGCGTTATGAATACAACCGTCAAAAAGAACTTTCACGCTCAACCAAGGTAACTCTTGATGAGCTTAGCGAGAAGATAGCAGAAGGCGAGATAAAGTCCTTGCCAGTCATCATCAAAGCCGACGTGGGTGGAAGTTTGGAGGCTATCAAGTCTAGTTTAGAAAAGCTTAAAAATGAAGAAACCAAAGTAAATGTCATAAGAGCAGGGATCGGTGGCATCAGCGAAAGCGATATAGCCTTGGCAAGTGCTAGTGAAAACTGTGTGATACTAGGCTTTCACGTACGTCCTACAGGAACTGTCAAGGAAAAAGCTAAAAATCTAGGCATAGAGATCAAAACCTATAACATCATCTATGATCTTATAGACGATGTAAAGGCCTTGCTAAGTGGTATGATGGCACCAGTTATCAGAGAAGAAAGCTTAGGTCAAGCAGAAGTTAGAGATGTGTTTGTGGTGCCAAAAGTAGGAGCTATAGCAGGATGTATGGTAAGCGATGGAAGTATCTTAAGAGGAGCTAAGGTTAGGCTTATACGAGATGGAGTTATCGTTTATGAAAGCAGCATCAAATCACTCAAACGCTTTAAAGATGACGTCAAAGAGGTTGCAAAAGGCTATGAGTGCGGTATCGGCATAGAAAACTTTGATGATATAAAAGTAGGCGACTACATAGAAAGTTATAAAGAGGTGCAGGAGCAAGTTAGCTTATGAATGAGGCACAGATACGCCGTGAAAGAACGGCAAGTATCTTAAAAGAGCTTATACCAGAGGCTTTTTCGAGCTTAAAAGATGAAGACTTAGCAGGGCTTTGCGTAACGGATGTGGTATGCTCACGTGGCAGGTATGATGCGGATGTTTACTTAGATAAGATGATGTATGATGAGCGTGAGCAAAGTGAGATACTAAAAAAGCTCAAAAAGGTAGCATCACATTTGCAAAACCACTGTGCATCAAGTGAAGGCTGGTACAGAGCTCCTAAGTTTCATTTTAAATTTGACGAGCAGTTAGAGAAACAAAACCGAATGGAAGATCTGTTTAAACAAGTGCAAAGCGAACTAAAAAAGGCATAAAATGGATACAAATACCCTAAAAGAGATCATCGAAAATGAGGGTGCTTCTTTTTACGATAGTGAGTTAGTTAGCGAAAATGCTCACAACATTTTTAGAGTTTACATAACGTGCAAAGATGGGGTTGATCTTGACCTTTGTGCTAAGATATCTAACATCATATCGCCTATTTTAGATCTTGACCCACCCACAAAAGCTCAGTACTTTTTGGAAGTAAGCTCCCCTGGACTTGAGCGAAAACTTAAAACTCCACATCATTTTAAAAACTCCATAGGCGAACTTGTAAGAGTGCATCAAGTAAGCACCGAAGTAGTCGAGGGCGAACTAGTTGGAGCCGATGAAAAGAGTATAAGCATACAAGATGAAGACGAAAAGATAGATATAGCATATGATGACATCCAAAAGGCAAAAACCTTTGTAGTATGGTAATAAACGATGACTTTTACCTGCAACTTGCCTTAGATGAGGCTTGGAAATATCAAGTCTTAACTTACCCAAACCCAGCCGTTGGCTGTGCAGTAGTCGATAAAAACGGACGGCTTTTGAGTGTTGAAGCTCACAAAGAAGCTGGATCAGCTCACGCAGAGCTAGAGGCAGCTAAAAAAGCTCTTAGTAAACTAGGCCTCAAGCTAACTTTTCCTAAAAACCCAAACGAACTCCATGCTTTTATCTTAGCCCATCACGCTAACTTGCTAAAAGATGCTGTCTTTTACGTAAGCTTAGAGCCTTGTTCGCATCAAGGAAAAACTCCTTCGTGCGCGATGCTACTAAAAAACCTCGGCATCAAGAAAGTTGTCATCGGAAGTGTTGACGAAACCCCAAAGGCAAGTGGTGGGGCTATGATGCTTAAAAATGCTGGTGTAGAGGTGATTTGGAGTGGTCTAAAAGAGCAAAGCAAGGCTCTTATCGAGCCGTTTAATCAGTGGCAAAAAGGCTCTTTTGTTTTTTTTAAACTAGCTCTTAGCAAAAACGGCGTCATAAGCGGTGGGCTTATCTCAAATGACAAGTCTCGCTTTCTTGTGCATCGCTTACGTGATAAATGCGATCTTTTAGTCATCGGAGGTAATACCGTGCGAGTTGACAGACCCACTCTTGATGCGAGGCTTTGCAAGGGAAAAGCCCCTGATGTACTTGTTTATTCACGCAAAAAAAACTTTGATGCTAACATTCCTTTGTTTAAAGTCCCAAACAGAAAGGTTTTTGTTGAAGAGGATTTTTCAAGGCTTAAAGATTATAAATGCATCATGGTTGAGGGTGGGGAAGGTATGTTAAAAGACTTGCCAAAAGAGATAAGGCATTTTTTGCTTTTTCAAAGCTCACACTTTAAAAACGCAGATAACATCAGTTTAGAGCTTGATTTGAAACCTTTGTGGCAAGGACAAATGGATGATGATAGTTATGCTTGGTGTGAGAGGATGTAGGGGGTTGATTTTTAGTTCCTTTTAAGGGAACTTTTTATATACTACTTTTATGAATGTCATAAGTAAAAAGACTTTGGTTAAATTTTACACAAAGCATCCACAAGCAAAAGTGCCTTTGGAAGTTTGGCATATGGATGCAAGAAAGGCAGTTTGGAAAAGTCCTGCCGATATAAAACACCACTACTCGACTGCGTCATTTTTGAGTGATAATAGAGTGGTTTTTAATCTCAAAGGAAATGAATACCGCCTTATAGTCCATATTCATTATGAGCGGAAAATCGTTCGTGTAAAATTTATAGGAACTCATAGCGAGTATGATAAAATCGATGCTCAAAGGATTTAGTATGAAGATTATTAGAAATGAAGAAGAATATCAACAAGCACTACACAGAATAGACGAGCTTTTAGAGCTAGACCCTAAACAAGGAAGTAGTTTGAGCGATGAGCTTGATATACTTGTTTTGGTTGTGGAAAAATATGAAGAAGAATTTTGGAAGATAGAAGACCCAGATCCTATCGAGGCTATAAAATATCGGATGAAAGAGTTAGGTTTGAAACAAAAAGATCTAGTCCCTTATGTAGGAACTAAAAGTAAAGTTTCTGAACTTTTAAATAGAAAAATCTCGCTATCTTTAAATATGATAAAAAATCTCTCTCAAAGCCTTCGTATTCCAGTGGAAGTTTTAGTAAGATAGTAAGTTTTTATGGATAAAACCAAATCTTAAGCCCATTTGATATATACTTATACAAATATTTTTAAGGCGGTTTATGGCACTAGAAATCGAAAAAAAGTATCTTTTACGCTCTTGCGAGCTAGTTAAGCTTTTGCAAGATGAGGGCTTAGAGCTTAAGCAAAGTAAGATAAAGCAAGTTTACACAAAGATAAGCAAAGGTACTGAAACGAGGCTAAGGCAAGAAGACGAAAACTTCGTCATAACCACAAAAACAGGCGATGGGCTAAGCAGAGAAGAAAAAGAAGAGCCTATCAGTCGTGAGCTTTTTGAGCTATCTGCAAAAAGCATCATAGGCGATGTCATAAACAAAACAAGATACTCTTTCAAACTCCAAAACCTACCAACTTGCATCGATGTTTATCACGAAGAGCTAGAAGGTTTGTGCATCTTAGAAGTGGAGTTTCCAAGTGAGCAAACGGCGGAGGATTTTGCCCTTTTAGAGCCTTTTAGCAAAGAAGTTGTAAAAGATGTAACGCTCGATAAGTCTTACAAAAACAGCTCTCTTGCCCTGTATGGTAACCCAGCTTTTAAAAAAGGTTGGTGCATCAAGAAACTTCAACAAAATATCAAAAACAACCCTTTTGGTTTTTATTTTTTGCCTCTTTTGCCACCTTCTTGCAATGCTTATGAGAGCCTAAGAGTAGTTTTTTATGCTATTTTTGAAAGGATAAAATATCATCAAGATGCCTATCTTCAAAGCCAAAAAAATGAAGATCTGCATCAGCTCCGTGTAAATATCCGTAAAACTCGGTCTTTACTTCAAAGTTTAGATGGCATTTTTGAAGAGGGCATAAGGCAAAGGTTTGTGGATGAGTTTAAGCTAGTAGCAAACAGCACAAACCAAAAGCGTGATATGGATGTTTTTAAAGACTATCTTGGTGAGCTTGATGAGATAGAAGCAGAAGATATTTTTGATATTTTAAATCAAGAAAAAAGCGATAGCGATGCTATATGTGAGCTTATAAGGTCTCAAAACTATCAAAACCTTCTTCATGAGTGGGAAGTGGTTTTGCAAGATGAGGATGGTTTTTTTAAGGGGCAAAACGCAGACGAGCCTTTTAAAAAGATAGGTGCTTTGTGCATACATAAAAAGCTCAAAAAGCTCAAAAAAAAGCTCAAAATGCTCGACGAGGCAACTTCGCTAGAGGATTTTCACAAGCTTAGGATAGAGTTTAAAAAGTTTCGCTATCTAAGTGAGGTTTTTAAGTGCACTTTTGAAAACACAAGCCTCACTAAGACGATAAGCTCGTCAAAGAAGATGCAAAATCTTTTTGGTCTTTTGCAAGATAGGGATGTGGGGCTTGGCATCTTAAAAAGCCTTGAAAGTAGCGAGTTTGCAGGGGATGTAAACTTGATGCGTTCACGCGAGATAGTTGAAGAGATCTTGATCGATGAGGTTTATGCTTTGAAAAGTCAGATACTTATCGGAAAGTCATCGCTTTTTAAGGTGCTGGAGCATTGTATGAAAGATCTAAAAATATACATAGGAAGTTGATTTGGAAAAACAAGAAAAAATAGTCAGTATGTTTGATAACATAGCCCCAACGTACGACAGGGCAAACAGAGTTTTAAGTCTTGGCATAGATATCAAGTGGCGTAAATACGCTTGTGATCTAAGCTTCAAATACGCAGACAAAAAGTCCCTTGATCGCATCCTTGATGTGGCTTGTGGAACAGGCGATATGATGGGGCATTGGGCAAGAAGTGCTAGTGAAAACGGCGTAGAAGTTAAGCAGATCGTTGGAGCTGACCCATCAGAAGGGATGATGGAAGTTGGAAAGAAAAAGTTTCCTGATTTTGAGTTTGTAAAAGCTTCCGCAACAGAGTTGCCTTTTGAAGAGCAAAGTGTTGATTTTATAAGTATAAGTTATGGCATTAGAAACGTAGTTGAGCGACAAAAGGCACTAAAAGAGTTTAACCGCATTCTTAAAAAGGGCGGACTTGTGGTCATCTTGGAGTTTACAAAAAGTGAGAAAAAAGGGCTTTTGTATTCGCTTAGAGACTTTTACCTGCAAAATATTTTACCAAAGATAGGTGGCTTTATCTCTAAAAATAAAGAGGCTTACGAATATTTGCCAAACTCCATCGAAGGCTTTTTAAGCACTCAAAAAATGCAAGATGAGCTAAAGGCAGAGGGCTTTGAGATGCTTTATGTAAAAGGCTTTTCTATGGATATTTCCACTCTTTTTATCGCCAAAAAACTATAATGCAAAGTGTAAGTGAGTTAACCGAGCAGATCAAATCCTTGCTTGAAAGCACTTTTTTACAAGTTCGAGTAACGGGCGAGGTTTCACGTCCAACTTACCATAGTTCTGGACATCTTTACTTTACCCTAAAAGACGATAGATCTTCCATCTCTTGTGTGATGTTTAAGGGCAACAACCAACGCTTAAAGTTTCGAGTAGAAGAGGGTATGGCTGTGGATGTGAGTGCAGGACTTAGTGTCTATGCTCCACGTGGCTCGTACCAGCTTAACTGTGTTAGTTTAGAGCCAAGCGGAAGTGGTGCTTTAGCAGTGGCTTATGAGCAGTTAAAAAAAGAGTTGCAAGAGAAGGGGTATTTTGAGCGTTCACGCCCTTTGCCACGCTTTCCAAAACACGTGGTGTTAGTTACTTCAAAAACAGGTGCTGCCTTGCAAGATATGCTAAATGTGGCTAAAAAACGCTATCCTTTGGTAAGGCTAAGCCTTGTAAATGCTCTTGTCCAAGGGGATGATGCTAAGTTTTCCATCGCTAGAGGACTTAAAAGAGCAGATGAGCTTAAAGCAGATATCATCATTGTAGGACGAGGTGGCGGGAGTGTGGAGGATCTGTGGGTTTTTAATGAGCGTGAAGTTGCGGAAGCTATATATAAGTGCAAAACCCCTGTAGTTTCAGCTGTTGGACACGCTATAGACACTCTCATAAGTGACTTTGTTGCGGATAAGTCTGCTCCTACTCCAAGTGCGGCTATGGAGCTAATACTGCCTGATATTAACGAACTTAAGCTAAATATCGACACGCACATAGACGCTCTAAAAAATATCATAAACGCCAAACTTCAACAGTATGCAAATGAGCTACATTCGCTAAGAAATCAGCTTAAACTTTTTTCGCCAAAAAACAAAATAGAGCTTTTACAAAAAGAGCTTTCTATGCATAAAGATGTGCTTAAAAACGCTTTGCATCAGAAGATAAATCTTTTTGCATCACAACTTGATGCACTAGAAAAGATACTAAAAAACAAAGACCCTAAAAACCTAGTTAAAAGCGGATATGCCCAGATCGTAAAAGAGGGTAAAGTTACTGCTTTGGATGAGCTTAAAAAGAACGATGAGTTTGAGCTAAGAGGACTTAAAAAGTCTATCAAGGCTAGGGTTTTGGGCTTGGAGTTGGAGTAAGATTATTTATCTAGCTAAAACTTGTCCATAAAAAACATCTAACAAACTCTTTACGCTTTCCTTGCTTAGTTTTTCTAGCATTTTTTCAAACTTATCCTTTTTTTGCCAGATAGGTTTTTGAACCCCTGCTAATTTTGCTAGGGCTATTTGAGCGTCCCATAAAGTGCCAACCTTATCGATAAGACCGACTTTTTTGGCTTCTTTGGCTAAAAATACCCTCGCATCAGCATAAGTTTCTTTGTTTGCCATCTTTAGACCCCTTGCCTTTGCCACATCTGAAACAAAAAGCAAGTAGGCATCATTGATAAGCTTATCTAGGCTTTGTCGCTCTTTTTTTGTCCATTTTCTCATAAATGTTCCAGCCTCTTTGTAAGTACCAGCCTTGATGGTTTGGGTCTTGATGCCTATTTTATTAGCCAACTCTTCCACATTGTAGCTTTGAAAGATGACCCCTATGGAGCCTATAAACGAGCCGGGATTTGAGTATATTGCATCGCTCCAGATGGAGGCATAGTAGCTCCCACTTGTCATATTTCCTGCCGCGTAAGCTATGACTGGTTTTCGTGCTTTTAAGGCTTTTACGGCATGGGCTATTTCAACCGATGGTGCTAAAGCCCCACCAGGGGAGTTGACATGCAAAAGAACACCCTTGATGCTATCATCATCCATTACATCTTTTATATTAGCTACAACCTCTTGGGCATCCATGATGGCTCCGTGCAAGTCTATAGTGGCTAGGTTTGCTTGCTCTAGCTTGCCGTCTTTTAGCCCATCAGAAAAAACGAGAAAGAGTATGAGTAAAAATATAAAGGACTTAAAGTATTTATTGATAAGTCCTAAAGTCCACTTGATAGGTGCAAAGAAGCGAGTTATGATGCACTTTTTGTTTGTTTTTTGTTCGCTTATTTCGCAGTTTTGATCTTCATTCATATTTTATCCTAAATTTTTTGACAAATCTTAGCAAAAAATACTATAAAATATCCTTACCCTCCACAAAAATCTTGTGAACTTTTTTGGTGTGTAAGATAAGTTGCAAAGGCAGTTGGTTAAGATCTTTTGGGATCTGCTCTAAGTTTACAACGATCATATCGGCACTTAAGCCTTTTTGTATCTTTCCGCTCTCTAACCCCAAGGCTTTTGCTCCGTTTACGGTCACACTTTTCAAAAGCTCATTTGCTAAGCTTTCAAGCTTGATACCTTCATGTAAAAAAAGTGCTGTTCGCATCTCATCCCACAGGCTTAAGCTGTTGTTTGAGCTAAGCCCATCTGTGCCAAGACTTAGGCTTATGTTGCGTTCTAAAAGCTTTTGCAGATCGAGACTTTGTGAGTCTAAAAGACGGTTTGAGCGAGGGCAGTGAGTGATGGATGTATCAAGCTTAGATATAGCATCAAGTTCTTGCTCGGTTGCGTAGCAGCAGTGAGTAAAGAGGGATTTGACATCTTTAAAAAGCTCTACATATTCGAGTGGCTTTAAAAAGGGTTTTGCGTGAGGGTTAAAAGGAGCAAAAAAGTCCACAAAATCGCCACATCCACTCTCAAGCCACTGCTTTTCGGCAAAACTTTCTAAAAAATGCGTACTTACTAAAAAGTCATGCTCTTTTGCGATCTGTAAAGCTTTTTTAGCTAGTATTGGATGAGTTGAGTAAGGTGAATGCACAGAAACTGCTGGTATAAAGGTAGAGCTTTTTTCATCAAGACTACCTTTAAGTCTGCTTTGAAAATCGCTAAACATAGCATCAACTGCTGCTGGGTTTGAGCCTAGTATCTCGTTAAAATACACCACTTTTAGAGGGCTTTGGACGCAAGGAAAAAGGTCAAATCCTTGAGAGCTTATAGCTCCTATGCTTGTCGTCCCTGCTTGTGTCATTTTGTTAAGAGCCTTACTCATGGTTTTAGCGGTTGAAAGCTCCATGATCTCGTCTCTATTTTTTATGACTGATTTTAGCCATGGTACAAAAGAGCCGTAAGTGAGTATGCTTTTGTTTGCAGAAAACTCCAAATGCACGTGAGGGTTGATAAGACCTGGCATCAAGATAGAGTTTTTTTCTAGGCGAGTAAATTTTGCATCAGGATAAGTGCGAAGTGCTTGTTCTTCATCGCATATATTGAGGATTTTTTCGTTAAAAACAACTGCTTTGTTTTGCAAAATATTTAAACTCTCATCATAAGTTAGTAAAAAATCGGCTGATAAAATCTGCATTATTTTCCTTAAAAAAATGTAATTGTAGCAAAATTTTAGCTTAAAATTGCTATAATGTGCCTTTATTTTATTTTATAAAGGAAATATATGAAAATAGTAGTCATCCAAGGGTCAAATCTAAACATGCTCGGACACCGTGAGCAAAAGATATATGGACCTATGAAACTTGAGGAAATTCACCAACAAATGGAAAATGTAGCTAAGCAAAGCAATGTGGAGATAGAGTTTTTTCAGTCAAACCTAGAAGGCGAGATCGTTGATCGCATCCAAGAATGCCTAGGTGATGCAAACGGCATCATCATCAACCCAGCTGCTTACACTCACACTTCTGTTGCTATTCGTGATGCTATAACTGCTGTTGCCATCCCTACTATCGAAGTACATATAACAAATCTAGCTAGACGAGAGAGATTTCGCTCTAAAAGTTTCATAAGCGAAGTTTGCACAGGAACGATCACTGGTTTTGGGCCTGTGGGTTACCACCTAGCTATGATGGGAATGTTGCAGATCTTCCAAGAGATAGCTGCTATGGAAAAAGCCAAAAAAGAGCAAAGCAAATAATGACTAACTTTATCTTAAACGACGAAAATGCCATGTATCATGAATGTGGCTTTTCTTGCGACAACGGCTACCTTTTAAAGCTTGGTAAAAAGGCGTTTTTCGTAACTGACGGACGCTATACTAACGAGGCGAAAGAGTATGTCAAAAAAGCTCAAGTCATCGAAGGAGATAGACGAGATCTGCTTAGGAGCATAAGGGAGCTTTTACTAAAACATGGAGCTAAAAAGCTTAGCTATGACCCCCAAAGTTGGAGTGTTGCAGCGTTTAAGAGGCTAAGTGATGGGATGGGGCTTAAGTTTATCCCAAAGGGCAACTTTTCCCAAATAGAACGCATCATCAAAACAAAAAACGAGCTAAAACTACTTAAAAAAGCATCACAAAAAGGGGCGAAGGCTTTTGATAGATTTGCCACTTTTGTGCGTGAAAAGGGTGTTGGCTTGAGTGAGGAAGAGCTGTTTTTTGAGGCAGAAAAGATCTTGAAAAACAAAGGAAAGCTAGGGCTTTCCTTTTCGCCCATAGTTGGCATCAACGAAAACGCAGCCAAACCTCACGCACTTCCTAGTAAGAAAAAACTTAAAGAAGGCGATTTGCTCTTACTTGATGCTGGGGTTTTGTATAAGCGTTACTGCTCTGATAGAACTAGAACGGCTGAAGTTGGAGCGAACTTTGACTACTCAAACAAGGAGCAGAGGTTTAAGGATAAGTTGCGTCAAAAAGTTTATGATACGGTTTTAAAAGCCCAAGA
>PDWI01008237.1_pt1 | contig 12343 bp, 6 predicted proteins | sample 1430891 | NCBI WGS metagenome assembly PDWI01 (sample SAMN01162508, study PRJNA174530) | Oral metagenome, whole genome shotgun sequencing project. | biome: Marine environment; feature: Marine mammal; material: Swab sample of the gingival sulcus; isolation source: swab sample of gingival sulcus...
AGTTAGAAAACTTTAAAATATAAACTTTAGAGTTTGCAGTGCCAAAGTTTATAATTAAGCCATCTCAATTTTGAGATGGCTTTTTTGCTTTTATAAAGTCTCGTATATTTGTAAGTGAATTTTATAACGAATAATACGACATATAATGAACCGTTCTGATGAATTGACAAAAGTAGTAAACAGTAGGTCCTGGGATGTTGTGGTGATTGGGGGAGGTGCTACCGGTCTGGGCGTTGCTATTGATGCAGCCAACAGAGGTTTAAAAACTTTGTTGTTGGAAGCGTATGATTTTGCTAAGGGAACCTCCTGTAGAAGTACAAAGTTGGTGCATGGGGGCGTACGGTATTTAGCACAAGGTCATGTGGACTTGGTTAAAGAAGCTTTAAGAGAACGGGGATTACTCGCCCATAATGCAGCGCATTTGGTAGAAAAACAAGCATTTGTCATTCCTTCCTATAACTGGCTCAATGCCATGATGTACCGCGTGGGATTAGGGATTTATGATTTGTTTTCAGGTAAGTTGAGTTTGGGAGATACAGAGTTTATCAGTAGGGATACAACTTTGAAGAAGTTGCCGAATATCAAGGCAAAGCATTTGAGAAGCGGGGTGTTGTACTATGATGGTCAGTTTGATGATGCGCGTTTGGCGGTCAATATGGCACAAACTGTTGTGGATCAGGGTGGGTGTGTACTTAATTATGCGCCGGTCACCGATTTGGTTAAAAATACAGAAGGTAAAATAACCGGCGTTGTTTTTAAGGACAACTTATCCGGAGAAACATTTACAATAGAAAGTAAAGTGGTTATCAATGCGACCGGGGTGTTTGCCAATACGGTTTTGCGGATGGATACACCGACCGGACGTGACTTAATAGTGCCCAGTCAGGGTATTCATTTGGTGTTGGATAAATCGTTTTTACCCGGAGATGATGCGTTGATGATTCCCAAAACCTCAGACGGCCGTGTGTTATTTGCTGTGCCATGGCACGATAAACTCATTGTGGGAACAACAGATGTACAGGTGGAAAAAGCAGAATATGAACCTCAACCACTCCAGCAAGAAATAGATTTTATTTTACAGACGGCATCGTTGTATATGCTGAAAAAGCCTACCCGTGACGATGTGCTGTCAGTATTTACCGGTTTAAGACCTCTGGCAGCTCCGGAAAAAGAAGGCAAAAGTACCAAAGAGGTATCCAGAAGTCATAAGGTCATCGTATCGGCATCAGGGTTGGTGACTATTACCGGTGGTAAATGGACGACCTACAGGAAAATGGCTAAAGACACCGTGGATAAAGCGCTTAGGGTGAATGGTTTGCCGTTTGAACTCTGTCAAACAAAATACTTGTCTATTCATGGGAATTTACCTGAAGATCAGGTGGATAGAACTGATCATCTTCATCTTTACGGTTCTGACAAACCGGCGATTATGTCAATTCAAAAAGAGCAACCGCAGTATGCTGAACGCTTGCATCCGGCGTACCCTTATACCTTAGCTGAGGTTGTTTGGGCAGTCAGAGAAGAGATGGCTATGAGTGTGGAAGATGTCTTGGCAAGACGGATCAGGTTATTGTTCCTCGATGCCCGGGCAGCTGTACAAAGTGCTGAAAAAGTAGCCCGGCTAATGGCTGAACTCATGGGAAAAGATGATATGTGGGTAGCGCAAGAAATTAGTGCGTTTAAAGCTGTAGCAAGCAACTATTTATTGAAAAAGGTAGAGTAAGTAAATTCCAGATTGTTGACAGCAATGAGTTAGCACAGTCTGTCAGTTTAATGATTATAATCCATTGGAATGACCGGATTGATGAGTGTTAATACACAAATTATTTATGTTACAGACTTTTGCATTGGTTGCCAATAAGTTGAAACAGATCTGCAAAGTAGAGTTGCATAAAATCATATTAATCAATGTTGCTATAGTTAGCGCCAAGTCAGTCAAAGGTTATATGTGATCATTAAAAAATAATATAGAATACACCCATGAAAGATAAGTATATACTGGCATTGGATCAGGGAACAACATCATCCCGGGCTATTTTGTTTAATAATCGGGGAGAAGCAGTCAGGACGTCGCAGAAATCATTTCAACAGATTTTCCCTAAACCGGGGTGGGTAGAACATAATCCTGACGACATCTGGTCGTCGCAAATATCGGTTGCGGCAGAAGTTATAGCCAAAGCAGATGTTACAGGTTTGGATATTGCTGCCATTGGTATTACAAACCAACGCGAAACAACCATCGTTTGGGACAGAACCACAGGCATACCCGTTTACAATGCCATCGTTTGGCAAGACCGTAGAACTGCAGACTATTGTGACCGGTTGAAAGCCAAAGGATATAATGACATCATCAAAGAAAAAACGGGATTAATCCTCGATGCTTATTTTTCAGCGACCAAAGTCAAATGGATACTGGAACATGTGAAAGGCGCCAGAGCCAAGGCACTCAAGGGGGATTTGTGTATGGGAACCGTAGATACCTGGTTGGTCTGGAAGTTAACACGTGGTAACATGTTTATTACAGATGTGTCAAACGCCAGTAGGACCATGCTGTATAACATCAGGACCATGGCATGGGATGAGGAATTACTGGATTTATTTGATATTCCCGGGTCTATGTTGCCGGAAGTCAGACAGAGTAGTGAAGTCTATGGTCAGTCTGCTACGACTTTATTTTCTACTAAAATACCTATTGCTTCAATTATCGGCGATCAGCAGGCTTCGTTATTCGGGCAGTTATGCACACAGCCGGGAATGGTAAAAAACACCTATGGTACCGGTTGTTTTTTGTTGATGAATACCGGTGATAAGATTGTGTATTCCGATAATAATCTGTTGACGACTGTTGCATGGCAGATCAATGGTAAAACTACTTATGCGCTTGAAGGTAGTGTGTTTATTGGGGGTGCTGCCATTCAGTGGTTACGCGATGGATTGGGGATAATAAAAAAATCTCGGGAAGTCAATACTTTGGCGGCAAGTGTAGAAGACAGTGGCGGGGTATATTTTGTACCGGCTTTGACAGGTTTGGGGGCGCCGTACTGGGATCAATATGCCCGTGGAACCATTGTAGGTATGACACGGGGTACCACACAGGCGCATATTGCCAGAGCAACATTAGAAGGGATTGCTTATCAGGTTTATGATGTCGTCAAAGCTATGGAAGCCGATGCGCAAAAACAAACCCCGGAATTGCGGATAGATGGTGGTGCCGGAGCCAGTGATTTGTTGATGCAAATCCAAGCCGATAGTTTTGGCTTTGATGTTGTCAGGTCAAAAAATCTGGAGGCTACAGTCATGGGTGCGGCTTATCTGGCAGGATTGGCTGTGGGTTATTGGGACAGCATAGATGAATTAAAAAACCGTTGGCTTGTTGATCAAACATTTAGTCCAAAAGCAGATCCTAAGGTCGTGGAACGCCAATTGTACTTTTGGAAAAAGGCCGTAGAACGCGCTAAAAATTGGGAAGAAGAATAAAAAAAATTAAAACACCTTTATAATGATGACACATGAATTTATCCTGAAAACAGCTCCCGGTGTTGACTTACATGTCTATCAATGGTTGCCTGCCGGTGAACAACTGGTAAAAGCGGTTCTGCAAATAGCTCATGGTATGGCAGAGCATGCGGCAAGATACGATGAGTTTGCGAGATTTCTCAACACTCATGGTATAGCAGTTTATGCCAATGATCACAGAGGTCATGGTAAAACAGCCGGAACCGTGGATAACTTGGGTTTTTTGGCTGTATCAGAAGGTTGGCAAAAGACAGTGGATGATTTAAAAGAATTGAGCCGCGACATTAAAAACAAACATCCTCATCTGCCATTGTTTGTCATGGGACATAGTATGGGATCTTTTTTGATGAGGCATGTTATAGCATCTGATCCTGTGGGTTTTCAGGGTGCTATATTGTCCGGAACAGCAGGGCATCCGGGGTTGTTAGGACATACGGGCATATGGTTGACAAAGATGTTATTGTTGTTTAACCATCCCAAAACTCCGGCTCCTCTGATGGATACATTGAGTTTTAAAACCTACAATAAGGCGTTTAAACCGAATAGAACAGCTTTTGATTGGTTGAGTAGAGATCCTGAAAAGGTGGATGAGTACATTTCAGATCCTTATTGTGGAACAGTTTTCAGCATTCAGTTTTATAATGATTTGCTCAAAGGTCTGATAGCCGCCAACGCTCAACCATTGATTGATTCCATTGAAAAAAATCTTCCTGTACTATTGATGTCCGGTGATAAGGATCCGGTGGGCGGTAATGGTAAAGGTGTAGAAGAAGTCTATCATAAGTACCAAAAAGCCGGTATTAAAGATGTCACCTTAAAACTGTTTAAGGACGGCAGGCATGAATTACTCAATGAAACCAACAGGGAAGAAGTGTACCGGTATGTCTTGACATGGATAGAAGCCCATATGTAAATATCAGTAAAGGCTAAATGAAATTCTGGTTATTTCCGGACTGAGCTATTGGAATAAATGTGCTGAAACTCTTTTTGATTGTATGCTAATCCCGCGTTGAATCTATTGTTTTAAGGGGTTGAATATTTCTAAATCTAATGTTGATAAAAAAATTTTAGATAAACACTAATATTGTTAAATTTGCCGACTTATGACAAAAGCATAACAATCAATTAAATAAGAGTAATTTATGAAAAGCAAATATAGTCAGTGGTATCATCCTTATAAGCCGGCCAAGAAATACGATAAGAAAGTAGCTTATTTCAGTATGGAGTTTGGTATAGATCAAGCACTGAAGATTTATTCCGGAGGTTTAGGTTTTCTGGCAGGATCTCATATGAGATCAGCTTATGAGTTGAAACAGAATATGATAGGTGTAGGAATGTTATGGAAGTATGGTTATTATGATCAAGGGAGAAATGATGATCAGACTATGCGTGTTGATTTCATTGAAAAAACGTATGATTTTTTAGAAGATACAGGGATTACCGTTACGGTACAACTTCATGATAATCCTAATGTAAAGGTTAAAGCATATGTGCTTAAACCTGAAATTTTTGGAACTATTCCCGTTTACTTATTGACTACAGATATTCCTGAAAATGATTATATATCCAGAACTGTGACTAACTACCTCTATGACGCTAATGAATTGACCCGTGTATCTCAAAGCATCGTGTTGGGTATTGGTGGGGCAAAAGTAGTGGAAGCTTTGGGTGGCGCAGACATGTATCATTTGAATGAGGGGCATGCATTACCGGCATTTTACTATTTAAGAGATAGGGGCGTGTCCAAGGAACAGATGGTTTTTACGACACATACGCCCGAAGAAGCCGGTAACACACAGCGTGAAGCTATGCACCTCAACCGTTGTGGCTTTTTTGGTAAACATTTATCAATGGAGGAGTTACAACAAGAAATCGTTAACCTGGATAAAATCAATTATACGGTATCAGCTTTAAGAATGTCAAAAATCTCTAATGGGGTTTCAAAACTGCACGGAAAGGTGGCAAACCGTATGTGGAAAGACTTTAAAGGAATCAGTAAAATTATACCAATAACCAATGCCCAAAATCAAAAATTCTGGCAAGATGAATTGATTAAAAAAGCTTGGAAGCGTAAAAGTGCCAAAGGTTTTAGAGAACGCAAGATGCAGTTGAAAAAAGAACTTTTTGATGAAGTACTGGATCAAACGGGGAAATCTTTTGACCCTAGTGTGCTGACGATTGTCTGGGCGCGTAGATTTGCCGGATACAAAAGAGCAGAACTTTTATTGAACGACTTAGAGCGTTTTGACAAACTCATGAACAATAAAGATTATCCGGTACAGATTATCTGGGCAGGAAAACCTTACCCGTATGATTTTCATGGTATAGAAATATTCAATTATCTGGTCAATTACACTAAGGGTAAATCCAATCTTGCCGTATTGACCGGTTATGAAATTGAACTGTCTAAACTACTTAAAACCGGTTCTGATATTTGGTTAAATACCCCGCGTATCACGCGTGAGGCTTCCGGTACCAGTGGTATGACAGCAGCGATGAACGGCTCGATCAACTTATCCATCAATGATGGTTGGATTCCTGAGTTTCAAAACAATGGTAAGAATTCGTTTATTTTGCCGGAATTGGATTATAAGTTGCCTATTCTTGAACAGGATAAAAAAGACGCAGATAATCTTTATGAAATGTTAGAAAATAAGGTTATACCCATGTATTATGATGACCCTAAAGCTTGGTTAGAGGTAGTGTATCAATCCATGGATGATGTTATTCCTGAATTTTCGAGTAACCGTATGGCAAAAGACTATTATGAAAAGCTGTATAAATAAGCACAGCCGGAACTATACATAGTATTCTCAATTTGTGTTAAATACACTAAAAAAGGTTTTAGATATTAATGTCTAAAACCTTTTTTTAGTTTGCATAGACCTGTCAGATGTTTGGGTGAAAGTAATATTGTGACTTTTTTCCTTTTAGCAGCGATAGGGGTTAATGAAAATCATAAAATTCAGGTGCAGTGTTTTTGACTCTTTTTCCGGTGAATTTTTGATGTGATTTGTTAGTTTTAAAAGTGTATTTCTATGGATATTTTTTCTTGAAATAGGAGTGTTTTTTTGTTGGTGAAATATTTATATTTGTAACTGCAATTTATAAAAATTAAACCATGAATAAATTTATTTTTTATGTATTAGTGTTAAGTACTTGTTTTGTTTTTGCACAACAAAACAAAGTAGAAGTTAACGCCTTATCCAGAGGCGAGACAGAAATTACAATTAGCCTAGAGAACTATCAATTAGTTCCGGTTCTGACTTCCAAAGGAACGGCTAATCTCATTGAGGCCAAAGGGCTTAGTCCGATACTTGAACAAGGTGTCCCCGACCTTCCCAAATTTACCACATCTCTCGCCATTCCGGCAAGGGCATTGATGGATGTAGAAATTATTGCTACTAAATATGTCGATATTCCTAATGTGGACATAGCCCCATCCAAAGGTAATTTGTTGCGTAATGTCAATCCGGCTGATGTGCCTTATGTTTATGGTAAAGTTTATCAAAACGATGAATTCTTCCCTAATGAAATTACTGCACTACAAGAACCTTATATCATGAGAGATGTTAGAGGTCAAGTTGTTCAGATTACACCTTTTCAATATAATCCGGTAAGTAAAGTATTACGTGTATACTCAGAAATTAAACTAAGAGTATTTGAGAACGGTACCGATACCAGAAATATTCAAACCGGTACAAGAGCGAAAGATGGTACTAATGCGGAATTTAATCATATTTACAAACGTCATTTTGCCAATTACAAAGAAAGGTATGATGCGCTGGAAGAAGAAGGCAATATGTTAATCATTTGTCATGATGACTGGATGTCTCAAATGCAACCGTTGGTAGATTGGAAAAATACCATAGGAAAACCTACCACAATGGTCTCTGTATCAGAAGCCGGTGGCACTGCTGAAAATATTAAAAACTATGTAACGGAGTATTACAATACCAATGGACTTACATTCCTTTTACTCGTAGGTGATGCTTCACAAGTGCCTACAAACACTCTTAGTGATTCGGGCGATTCAGACAATGCCTATGCTTACGTCTCAGGTGATGACCATTATCTGGAGTTCTTTGTAGGACGTTTCAGTGCTGAAAGTCCTGAGCATGTAACTACACAGGTAGAAAGAACTATCGAGTATGAAAAAGGAGATGCCTTACCGGCAGATTTTCTCAATAGAGTGATGTCAGTTGGATCTTCACAAGGTCCCGGCGATGACAACGAGTTAGATTATGAGCATTTGAGAAATATTCAAACTGACTTATTTGCGTTTACATATGTACCACCTGCTTATGAAATGTTTGATGGTTCTCAGGGAGAGCAAGATGCAGCAGGTGACCCGACTCCGGCTGATGTTGCCGCAGCGTTAAACGCAGGTGTGGGAGTTACCAACTATACAGGTCACGGTAGTGATACTTCATGGGGAACTTCAGGTTTTTCCGTGTCTGATGTCAATGCGTTGCAAAATCAAAATAAATTACCTTTTATATTTGATGTCGCTTGTGTCAATGGTAATTTTGTAGGACAAACTTGTTTTGGTGAAAGTTGGTTGCGTGCGGAACATAACGGTGAGCCAACAGGAGCTGTAGCTATAATTGCCTCTACGATTAATCAAAGTTGGGAACCACCTATGATTGCGCAGGATGAAATGAATGATATTTTGACTGAAATTTCTGCAGCAGGTATCAAACGTACCTTCGGTGGTATTGTAGTTAATGGTTTTTTCCAAATGAACGAGGAAGTTGAAGCTTATAAGATGACAGATACTTGGACTTGTTTTGGAGATCCTTCTTTATTAGTGCGTACAGATAACCCAGTTAATATGGTTGTGTCGCATAACGATGTAATCATATCAGGAAGCACTAGTTTTTCTGTAAATGCAGATTTTGATACAGCTTTAGCCACTTTGTCTCTCGATGGACAAATTATAGGATCTGCTAAAGTAGAATCAGGTGTAGCTCAAATTCCATTGTCTGATGTTGCTTCCAATCAGGTTTTAACCCTGGCTGTTGTAGGCTTCAACAAAGTAACGTATATGGCCGAAGTCACTGTGATAGACGTAGAGGGCTCATATTTGATTGTAGATGAGTTTACCAATACCATCAACTACGGTGAAACCAAAAACATTGACTTAAGTTTGAAAAATGTAGGTGTAGAGAATGCTGTCAATGCTACAGCAACAATGACTACTACTGATACTAACGGAACACTTACTGAGGCTGAATACGTTTTTGGTGACATAGCCGCTGATGCTTCCAGTGCCATGAGTTCTGATGCTTTTGTATTACAAGTAGCTAATAACTTACCTGACCAATATGCCTTTATGGTACAAGTAGAAATGACAGACAATTCCGGCGCTGTTTCTACGGAGAACAAAACAATAGTAGTCAATGCTCCTGTATTAACGGTAAATAGCTTGACTGTTAATGATGCTGCCGGTAATAATGATGGGATATTAGATGCAGGAGAAACAGCAGATATTGTTATTCAGGTGACTAATACCGGACATGCAGATATATCTAACGTATCCGGAATCATCAGTAGTGATAATACAGAATGGACTTTGAATACAACTACAACTTCCGCTGTAGCAATGCCTGTAGATGCTACTCAGGAATTTGTCTATAACGTAACTGCCGGTGCAGATGTAGCAAGTGGAACACCTGTTGATTTACACTTTGTGGTAAATGGCGGTGAAGAGAGTCAATATTCCGGATCAAAAGATTTCCAGGTTGTTATAGGATTTGTACCTGAATATTGTGCTGCCGGTGCTAATACAGCTGATGAATATATACAAAATGTACAATTCAATACTATTGATAATACCACTACAATAGGTGCTACTTATAATGACTATACTGATATCTCTACAACTGTAGTTATAGGTGAGTCTTATGAACTTACAATAACCAACCCAAAAAGTTTTCAAGATGATCAGGTTGGTTGTTGGATTGACTGGAACTACGATGGTGATTTTGATGATCCGAATGAAACCGTTGCAATGACATACCAACACGAAAGCAGTTCTATGGGTACTGGAACAGGTACAGTGACTGTTCCCGAAGATGCTTTTACGGGAGCTCCTCTAAGAATGCGTATCAGACTTGCCTACACGGGAGATTTAAGTCCTTGTGGAACTGTGTCTTATGGTGAAGTTGAGGATTACTCACTTAATGTTTCAACAATAAGTGGTATTACAGAAAATCTATCAGCACAGGTAGGATTATATCCTAACCCTAATAATGGTACATTTACCATTAAAATGGATGATTCATTCTTTAATAATACCGGAGAAGTTGAGGTCTATAATGCCTTAGGTCAATGTATACGCAGAATGTCTGTCAATGAAATACAGTCTGATGTGGAACTAACAGTGACTAACGGTTACTATATCGTCAAAATTACTTCAGGTAATAATGTAGCGATTAAGAAAATGATTGTACAATAGTACAGTCTTATCAAACAATAGTTTAAAGAGGCTGTCCCAGGCGTCTGATTTTTGTAGACTATAACGCTTTTTATACTTAAAAGATAAAGGGCATTTTGATTAAAATCAGGTCTTAGGACGGTCTCTTTTTTTGTGCCGTTATCAGGTGTGGAAGGGGGGTAGAATTGAAAATTAAAAGTTGTATTTGTGACTTGAATCCAGCATTGATAAAAAAGGTCTTAAGACCTTTTACCCCTTCGTGAGCTCTGTGTTAAATCCAAAAACAAGCTTAAAGTTATTTACAAAAGTTTTGTAGGCGTAAGCGCACAAAACCGCCAGGATTACTATAGCTTAACCAAATAATCTTACAATTTTTTCAGTTTTTTAAAATTAATAGTGTCCTAATGACATCCGTTCATTTTTTCCAATGTTGACAAAGGTCTTTAGACCTTTATGTAACCTCTGCGTCCTTTGTGGTTTTGAAATTTAAGAATGAAAAAAGCAATACCTTAGACGCGAAGTTTTATCAAGTGTTGTAAGTTTAAAGATAAAAATCTTAGCGTTCTTTACAGTTAAAAAAAGGCAATAGCCAACAAAATATCGTAAAATAAAATCGGAGTGGTACAGATCATACCACTCCGATTTTTTGTTATCAATTGTGAAGAAAGCGCTTACTTCATGGCTTCCTCATAGTTTTTAGATACTTGATCCCAATTTACGATATGCCAAAAAGCTGAAATATAATCAGGACGACGGTTTTGGAATTTTAAGTAGTAGGCGTGTTCCCATACATCCAAACCTAAAATAGGTTGACCGCTACATCCGGCATCCGGCATCAATGGATTGTCTTGATTTGGTGTGCTGCAAACGACGAGTTTACCATCTTTAACACATAGCCAAGCCCAACCACTACCAAAACGGGTAGCTGCAGCAGTATTGAATTCTTTCTGGAACGCTTCAAAAGAGCCAAAAGACTGATCAATTGCTTTGGCTAAAGCTCCTGTTGGTTTACCACCACCATCAGGTGATAAAATAGTCCAGAATAATTTGTGGTTGTAATAGCCACCACCGTTATTCCTTACAGCTGTACTGTAGTTTCCTATATTTTTAAGAATGTCATTAATACAAGTCTCTTTGCTGTCTTCACCCAGAGCATTGTTTAGATTGTTGGTGTACCCTGCGTGATGTTTGGTATGGTGGATTTCCATAGTCATAGTATCAAAATGAGGTTCCAAAGCATCGTAAGCGTAAGGTAGATCTGGTAATTTAAAAGGCATGTTTTTCGTTTTAAAAGGTTAATTTTATAGATTCGTACAGTCCAAATATAGAGAATGTTTATTAAAAATATGATAAATGTCAATAAATTTTTCTGATTAGACCATTGTTTAGTGCTATTGGAAGTGTATCTGCTGATTGGAATAAATGCTCATTGGGGTTAAGAATTAGCATTCTTTTGTACAGAACATTGGATAGCAAAAGTAACTTTCAGAAGGGGTTATACATGGGGGGATTAGACTATACGTTCTACATCTTTACCGGGATGCGCTGCGTTTAAATCCTATTTATCGTTTTGAGTTTTTTTATAGCCGGCTGGGAGTTTAATGCCATAAACTTTTGCCATATACCAAAGTGGTGGTAAGCCTTTTTCAGTGCGTCTTTTATCCACATTTGCAATATCTTTTATTGGAAATTGATCGAACTGGCTTGTATAAAGTCCATAAATCTGCTCTTTGTTATTGCGTATGGATTGATCTTCATCAAATAAGGTCCAAAAACTTTTTTTGATATTTCCTTTGGCTATTTGTTCATCAATGTATGGCTTAAAGAAACGCCATACGTAATTATTCTGTCCGTAGGTGCCTCGTTGATGCCAGAGAATTAGAAAACCTTTATTTTGCCAACCATATGTTTTTGTGATTTCAATTAATCGTTTGACATTTGATGAATCAATTTTTGCTATTTCCTTTCTGTCTATCTTTTTTGTTCTGATGGCTTGGTCTGCTTTAATTAAACTATCCACCGCTTTATAGATTTCCGGATGTTCCAATTGATGATAGAATGTCGCAATATGTTTGTCATAATCATTCTCAATGTCTGCAAACAACTTCATGGTTCTGAATTTATCAAATTCATCAAACTTCAGGAAGTAGTCTTTTGAAGCGTTTGTATTGTGAATTGAAGCTATAAGCAGCTCTTTAGCTTTTTCTGTTTTACCAAGATGCAGTGCTGATGCTGTTGCGAAAAAGTAAACTGAAACACCTTCTTTTGGTTTTAGTGCAATGGCCTTTTGAAAATTAGACAAAGCCTGATCAAAATCTTGGTCTTTAAATGCCAACATTGCTTTTTGGGTCAATTCATTATACTTTTCAAATTCAGTTTTATTGTCGG
>PDWI01008238.1_pt1 | contig 12343 bp, 6 predicted proteins | sample 1430891 | NCBI WGS metagenome assembly PDWI01 (sample SAMN01162508, study PRJNA174530) | Oral metagenome, whole genome shotgun sequencing project. | biome: Marine environment; feature: Marine mammal; material: Swab sample of the gingival sulcus; isolation source: swab sample of gingival sulcus...
CTGCTCTATGTCTTTGACCTGAGTCAGGGCAATCCGATTTATGCCTCGGAGGAAAGCCTCGAAATAATGCCCATGGTCAAAGCCAAACTGGGCATTCAGTAAGAAAGTCCGGCCTGGCCGGGGCGGAACCAGGCTTATTCGCATACGAAGAGGCGGGATTGTGACGATGGATGCATGATCCCGTTTCTTTTTGTCAGGAGGAAGGACAATGGAAGCACAACAAGCGATAGGTTTGTTCGATTCGGGCGTTGGAGGCCTTACGGTGGCCCATGCCCTGCATAGCTTATTGCCGGAGGAACAACTGATTTACTATGGTGATACGGCTCACCTGCCCTATGGGGATAAATCGAAGGAGACCATCATCGGCTATTCTCTGGAGATTGCCGATTTCTTGCTGGCCAGGGGCTGTAAGCTCATTCTGATTGCCTGTAACAGTGCCTCGTCAAATGCCCTTGAAGCCGTGAAGAATCACGTGGGTGAGCGGGCGATGGTGATGAATGTGATTGATCCGGTTGCCGGGCATGTCCTGTCTCAGGCTGAAACGATTCGCTCGGTTGGGGTCATTGGTACAAAGGCCACAATAAGGTCCGGCGCTTATGAGCGCCGGCTTCTCTCTCCTGTGGGGGATGATGGAAAACCGGCCGCACAGGCTGTTTCGAAGCTTCAGGTGAGCTCGCTGGCCACCCCCTTGTTTGTACCCATGATTGAGGAGGGCTTTGTCTTCGATGACATCTCCAATGCCATTATCCGCGCCTACCTTTCCCGGCCCGAGCTGGAGGACATCGACACCCTGGTCCTGGGCTGTACCCACTATCCCATTATCCGCAACCAGATCAGCCGTTTCTTCAACTTTGAGGTGAATGTGCTCGATACGGCCCTGATCGTGGCTCAATCGGTAAAGGCATTTCTGCAGGACAAGAATCTGCTTTCTGCGGGGCGCCAGGCAGCCGATCGGTTTTTTGTGTCGGACCATACCCCCTATTTCGAGGTGATTGCAAACATGTTCTTCAATGAGAAGATTCAGCTCGAGAAGGTCTGAGGTCGCGCTGTTCTGCCCCGGGTTGCCCTGTCGGGCCTGAGCGATTCCGGCTTTTATTCCCTGTACCAGTCTGCGTACTTCAGATAGTTTTTGGCGATGCCCCTGATCATCGTCTCCAGCCTTTTCGGATCGATGGTTTTCACTCGTTTTGCCGGCACTCCGGCATACAGGCTGTTGGGCTCCAGAATGCTGCGTTCCAGAACCACCGAGCCGGCTGCCACGATGGTATTTGATCCGACCACTGCATGGTCGAGCAGGATGGCCCCTATGCCTATGAGGACATTGGGCTCGATGCGTGCACCATGAATGATGGCGTTGTGGCCGACACTTACATCGTCTCCGATTTCGGCAACCGAGTCGTTAAAGGTGGTATGGATGGTGCTGCCATCCTGGATGTTTACCCTGTTTCCCAGACGGATGGAATTTACATCGCCCCTGAGTACCGCATTGAACCAGATCGAACAATCGTCTCCCATGATTACGTCGCCAATAATGGTCGCATTCTCGGCCAGGTAGCAGTTTTCTCCAAATTCGGGTGTAAAACCCCGTACAGATTTAATCAGTGCCATAGGATGGTGGTTTTTCTCTGCAAAGGTAGCATTCGCTCTTGTTCCGGATCGCATTTTTCACCGGCTCTCCGCTAAAACTTTTCCCTTGCTTCGATTCGGGGGGCTGTCGGGTCCGGATTTTTGCCGAACGCAGGGCTGCAGCAAGCGGACGGTGCCAGGGAAAAGGGCTGGTGAAAAACAATGACATTTGGCAGGTTTTGGAGAAGGGGCAGGCTGCGATTTATGTTAAAAAATAGGCTAAGAAAAGCTTGATGCACAGGATCAAGGGTGTTCAAAAAGCCTAACTTTGAACTGGAATCAAGACTGTAAGAACTACGATGGGGAATCACAGGGTTATTGAATTGGACCAGGTTGTCGTGAAGTTTGCCGGCGATTCAGGTGATGGTATGCAACTGACAGGCAATCAGTTTTCGGATACCTCTGCTTTTATTGGGAACGACCTTTCCACCTTCCCGGATTATCCGGCCGAGATCAGGGCTCCGCAGGGAACGATTGCAGGGGTTTCCGGTTTTCAGGTGCATATCGGACACAAGGAAGTGAGCACACCCGGCGACCAGGCCGATGTATTGGTGGCGATGAATCCGGCTGCACTCAAGGCCAACATGAAGTGGGTTAAGGACGGAGCTACCATCATCATCGACATCGACAACTTCGATAACAAGCACTACAAAAAGGCGGGCTACATTGAGGATCCGCTGGGCGACGGCTCACTGATTGGCTATAATCTGGTAAAGGCGCCTATTACCGAGCTTTCCCGGAATGTGGCCAAGCAGCACGGGCTCGACAGCAAGATGGCCGACAAGACCAAGAACCAGTTTGTGGCGGGCCTTCTGTACTGGTTGTTCAACAGAGACCTGAAGCTGGGTGAGGACTTTCTCAGAGAAAAGTTTAAGGCCAAACCCCAACTGATTGATGCCAATGTAGCCGTCCTCCATGAGGGGTATCATTATGCGGAAACCATTGAGGCACTTTCGACCACTTTTCATGTCGACCCTGTAAAAGGGAAGAAGGGAACCTTCCGGAATATTACGGGAAACATCGCAACAGCCTGGGGACTGCTGGCAGCAGCGGAAAAAGCCGGCCTGGAGCTTTTTCTGGGATCCTATCCCATTACCCCGGCCACGGAAATTCTCCAGGAGATCAGCAAGCGAAAGCATCTGGGGGCGATTGCCTTTCAGGCCGAAGATGAGATTGCCGGGATTTGTTCGGCGATAGGGGCAGCCTTTGCCGGGCGACTTGCCTGCACAAGTACCTCCGGGCCGGGGCTGGCACTGAAGGGAGAGGCCATCGGACTGGCGGTGATTACAGAGCTGCCACTGGTGATTGTAAATGTACAGCGGGGCGGACCTTCGACGGGTTTGCCTACAAAGACGGAACAGTCCGATTTAATGCAGGCGCTCTATGGACGAAACGGCGAGTCGCCCTGTATCGTGCTCGCAGCCACAACGCCGGCCAATTGTTTCAGCTATGCCTATAAAGCTGCAAAGCTGGCGGTCGAGCACATGACCCCGGTTATTCTGCTGACCGATTCCTATCTGGCCAATGGATCCGAGTTGTGGAAGATCCCAAACACGAAGGACCTGCCCGAAATTGTGCCGCCAAGGGTAAAGGACAATGATCCGAACTTTTATGCTTACCACAGGGATCCGGAGCGTTTGAACCGTCTCTGGGCCATTCCCGGTCAGCCGGGCCTGCGCCACCGTATTGGCGGCCTCGAGAAGGAAGACTTAACCGGTGTGGTCTCTCACGATCCGCTGAATCACCAGATCATGGTGGAGCAGCGTAAGGAGAAGGTGCAGAGGGTTGTAGAGTTTATCGAAGACCAGGAGTTGATCGGAGATGAGAGCGGCGATCTGCTGGTGATTGGCTGGGGCGGTACCTACGGGGCATTGGTGAGTGCGGTGAATGACCTGCGCGAGGAGGGCAAGCGTGTGACCCTGGTCCAGTTTTCTCATATTCAGCCACTTCCCCGCAATACTGCTGAGATCTTCAGCAGGTTTAAAAGGCTCATTGTATGCGAACTGAATATGGGACAGTTTGCGAATTACCTGCGTTCGCAGCATCCCCAGTACAGGTATTTGCAATTCAATAAGGTTCAGGGATTGCCCCTGTTTATTTCTGAACTGAAGCAGAGGTTTAACGAAGTATTGGATTCCTTATAGAAAGAGATCATGGCAACGAATTTTGAATCGGTGGCAATGCCCACCAAGGAAGATTTTAAACTGGATGGTCCTGTAAAATGGTGTGCCGGATGTGGCGCTCATGCCGTGCTTTCGGCCATCAGGAGCGTTCTGCCCGAGACCGGAGTACCCAAAGAGAACATTGTGTTTGTGTCGGGGATCGGGTGCTCGTCCCGTTTCCCCTACTACATCAATACCTATGGTTTTCATAGCATGCACGGGCGTGCCAATGCCATTGCCTCGGGGGTAAAAGCGGGGAATCCCGATCTAAGTGTCTGGATTGTGACCGGTGACGGGGATTCGATGGCGATTGGCGGGAATCATTTTATTCACCTGATCAGGCGGAACATTGATGTGAACATTCTCCTGTTCAATAACAAGATTTACGGCCTGACCAAGGGGCAGTATTCCCCGACCACGCCGAAGGGCAGTATAACGAAGACCTCTCCGGAGGGGACCATTGAGAGTGCCTTTAAACCGGGTGAGCTGACCATGGGAGCGCAGGGGACTTTCTTTGCACGCACCGTGGATTCGGATCCGAAGATGATGAAGAAGGTCTTTAAAGCAGCGGCCGAGCATAAGGGAACTTCTGTGGTGGAGATTTTGCTGAACTGTGTTATTTTTGCCAATCAGGTGCACAAGGACATTACCGGGAAGGACGTGCGCGACGATCATCAGATCATGCTGGAGCATGGCAAACCCATGGTCTTTGGCAAGGACCGGAACAAGGGCTTGATGATGCGTGGCACAAAACCCGTGGTGGTGACCATCGGGGAGGACGGGATTACCGAGGACGATCTGATTGTGCACAATGCACATGATGTGGATGATACCAATCATTATCGCCTGGTGCGCATGGAGCTGCCCGACTATCCGGTTGCCATGGGGGTGGTAAGGGCCATCGATTCTTCGGTTTATGAGTCGGAGTTGTATGAGCAGTTGAGGAAGGCCAAAGCCAGCGCAAAGGTGAAGACGGTGGATGAGTTGTTGCGGAGCGGAAATGTCTTTGAGGCAAAAGGATAGAAAAGAGGAGCAAAGCAAGAGGATTTATTGAGCGGGGAAGGGAAGCCGGATAAAAGGGAAGGAACAAAGAATTCCAAAAAGGGTGAGTCATAAAGCAAGGTCGGAGGAAGAGATTCAACGCCTGATTGCCGAGCGCAAGGAGCGCTTGAAGGAGCTGACCTGCATTAATGAAACCATCCAGATCTTTAAAGAGAACCGTTCGGTTGAGGAAACGCTGGGTCAGGTAGCCCAGACGCTGGCAAAGGCCTGGCAGTATCCCGAGATGACCGTGGCACGGATTTGGTTCGAAGGCATCGCCTATACCAGCCAGGGCTTCAGGGAGGGACAGTGGCGACAATCCACGAAATTTGAAACCATAGATCAGCGAAAGGGGGAGATTGAGGTCTTCTACCTGCAGGCCTTCCCGGAGCTGGATGAGGGGCCATTTCTGAGTGAGGAGCGGCAGCTCCTGGAGAACATGGCCAGCTTCATTGCCAATTATCTGAATAGCCAGGAGGCCAGGAAGGTTCTGGAGCAGAGACCGAGGGAGGCCGGGCCCCGGGAAGAGATTCCCCAGCCCCGCGATCAGAAAGAACAGATTTCCAGGAAGTTGTTGCAGAACTTCCTGAGTAAGCAGAATGCCAACCGGGACATCTTTCACGATTTGATGCGCTTTAGGGTGAAGGAGATTCTGTTGGTCGCAACCCTTTACGATGCCTTCAGTATTGAAAAGGAAGGGCGTTTTTCCGAGCATATTCTGGGAGCCTATTCGCAGCTTACACTCTCATCCATGCCAAGGGTAACCGGGGTGTCGAATTACGAGGAGGCAATAGATCAGCTCAATGCCAGGCACTTCGACATGGTGATCCTGATGATTGGGATCGACAGGGTAACGCCGATGCAGGTTTCGGCCCGGGTAAAGCGCGACTTTCCTTACGTTCCTATCTATGTTTTGCTCAACAACGACCGCGAGGTGTCGGCCTTTAAGGAGACCAATCCGAGCCTGAGCAACATCGATCATTTGTTTGTGTGGAATGGCGATTCGAGCATTTTCTTCGCCATGGTGAAGCACCTCGAGGACAAGGTGAATGTGCAGAATGATACGCAGAAGGGCCTGGTGAAGGTGATCCTGCTGGTGGAGGACTCGGAGATTTATTACTCGCGTTACCTTCCCCTGTTGTACAACAATGTGCTGGAGCAGACCATGCGGATTATCGACGACCTGAGTGCCGATGAGCTTTTTAAGGTTCTGCGTTTCAAGGCCAGGCCGAAGATCCTTCTTGCCACGAATTATGAGGAAGCGATCGGGATCGTGAAAAAGTACCAGGATGCCTTGCTCTGCCTGATTACCGACGTGGAATTCGAAAAAGATGGCCTGCTTGACGAGCATGCCGGATTCAGCCTGGTTAATCATTCCCGCGAGCTGGTCAAAGGCCTGCCCACTGTTTTGCAGAGTTCCGATGTGAAGAACTCCAGGCGAGCCTATGAGCTGAGGTCGACTTTTATCAACAAGAACAGCGAGACGCTGCTAAAGGATATTCGGAATTTTATTATGCACCATCTGGGTTTCGGCAACTTTGTTTACAGGGATTCGGGAGGAAGGAAGATTGCCGAAGCAAAATCGCTGAAGGAGTTCGAGAAGCATATTTTAACCATTCCGGGTGAGTCCCTGGTGTATCACGGGCGTCGGAATCATTTTTCGCTTTGGCTGATGGCCAGGGGGGAGGTCAAAATCGCCAGGATGATTCATCCGGTGAAGGTCAGCGATTTTGCTACACCCGAAGAATTCAGGAGCTACCTGCACTATGCCATTAGTACCTACAGGAACGAAGCCAATACCGGCAAGATCGTGCAGTATGAGGAGTCGGCCCTGCTTGATGAATCCACCATTGTGAGTCTGGGTTCAGGCGGCCTTGGAGGAAAGGGCAGGGGCTGTGCCTTCCTTACGACGCTTATATACAATCTGAATTTCCCGGAGCTTATTCCCGAGCTGAATATCCGGACCCCCTGCACTTCCATTATCGGAACCGATGAGTTCGACCTTTTTATGCAGCGTAACGACTTGCAGGATTTTATCCGGGAGGAAGAGGACTATGAGGTCATCCGGGAGCGCTTTATGGAAGGAGACCTTTCGTATAACCTGGAGAAGCGCCTGAAGGGTTTGCTTCGCGTGGTGAAGCAGCCACTTGCGGTTCGCTCTTCCAGCCTCCTTGAGGACTCGACCATGCAGCCTTTCTCGGGCATCTTTGAGACCTATCTTATTCCCAATAATCATCCCGATTTCAATGTGCGCCTCAGGCAGTTGAAGGATGCGGTCCGCCTGGTGTATGCTTCCATCTTTTCGCCCCAGTCGAGGCGCTATTTCGAGGCCATTCAGTACAAGCTGGAGGAGGAAAAGATGGCTGTGGTGGTTCAGGAAGTGGTCGGGACCCGTCACAAGGACCATTTCTATCCGCACATCAGTGGCACGGCGCAGTCCCACAATTACTATCCGGTGGCGCACATGGAACCGGAAGATGGTTTTGCCATTGCTGCACTTGGCCTGGGCCACTACGTGGTAAATGGTGAAAAAGCCCATCGTTTCTCCCCCCGGTATCCCGGGCTTGAGATTAGTTCACTTGAGAGCCAGTTGCGCGATTCGCAGGTCGATTTTCTGGCCCTTGACATGAAGGACACAGAGGTCGGTTTTTCCGGCAAGGGGGCGGAGGCCAACCTGCATCGCCTGCCTGTTTCAGAGGCCGAGAAAGAAGGGGTGCTCAATCATCTGGCCTCGGTTTACGATGTCGATAATGAGCGGATCGATCCGGGACTCTCTTCGCCCGGTCCCCGCATCCTGAATTTTGCGGACATCCTGAAGTTCGACTATCTTCCCCTTGCCTCTGCACTCAATCTGATTCTGGATGTAGGCAAGGAAGCCATGGGCTCGCCTGTGGAGCTCGAGTATGCAGTGGATCTCGACAAAGCAGAGAACGGGAAGCCTTCATTCTATATTTTGCAGATTAAACCCATGATGGGTACGGCTGGTGAACACAGCATTGATCCCGATGGCCTCAGTGCCTCTGAGATGATTGTGTTTGCGGAGAAAAGCATGGGGAACGGGCGGATTGATGACATCAGCGACCTGGTTTATGTCGATCCGAAGGGCTTCGACAAGCTCAGGACCAGGGAAATTGCAGAAGAAATTGCGACCTTGAACCGGAAGTTGGCGGAGGCCGGGAGAAAGTACGTTCTCATTGGCCCGGGCCGCTGGGGCACGCGGGATCCCTTAATCGGAATCCCTGTGAACTGGTCGCAGATTTCGAATGCCAGGGTGATTATAGAGACCAGCCTGGAAGACTTTCCCCTTGATGCATCCCTGGGTTCGCATTTTTTTCACAATGTGACCTCCATGAATGTGGGTTACTTCAGCATACAGCATAATTCTCCCGGTTCCTTTATTCAGTGGGACTACCTGCAAAGCCTGAAGCTTGTCGAAGGGAGCAGCTTTGTACGCTATGTGCGTTCCGATAAGCCCTTCAGTATCCTGATGGACGGCAAGAAAAGAATTTCTGTTATCTTGAAGCACTAAAGACTCTGGCGGGGGCCGAAGGCGAAAAGGGGCCGGGAAAAGTGGGCTCAGAAGCTTGAATTTCAATGTTTAGAGGGTGAAAATAGACAAGATGCGCTTGGGACATAAGGAGGGGGACGCGATGGGCCGGCCCACCATTGATTTTAGTCATACAGCATTCAACCTCTTAATGGAGAAGCGCATTCGTACGGTGCTGATCATCAGCAGCGACTATGATTTTTTCATGTTGGAGGAGGACGGACGAATCGACGAGCAGATTTTCAATGAGTACGTTTCCCTTAACCTGAGGTATCCCCCGGTATTTATCAAGGCCACTTCGGCGAAAGAAGCCTTTCGCATTATGAAGGAGGAGGACATTGATCTGGTGATTGAGATGCTGAATCTGGGTGATGTAGATACCTTCAGTCTGGCCAAAGCGATCAGGAAAAGGTATGAGGATGTGCCCATCGTGGTCCTTACTCATTTCAACCGGGAAGTGAGCATGCGTTTGCAGAAAGAGGATATGTCGGCTATTGACTATGTTTTCTGCTGGTTGGGGAATGCCGATCTGCTGCTCGCTATTATCAAGCTGTTGGAAGATAAGATGAATGCACCCTTCGATATCGACAGGGTTGGGGTGCAGTGCATCATTCTGGTGGAGGACTCGATTCGCTATACCTCCACTTATCTGCCCGAGCTCTATAAGATTGTGATGCAGCAGACCAGGAACTTCGTGAAGGAGGCCCTGAATGAGCATCAGAAAATGCTGCGCATGCGAGGCCGTCCGAAGATCCTTCTGGCAAAGAATTACCTTGAAGCCATCGTGCTCTACAGGGCACATAAGGAGAATCTGCTGGGGATTATTACCGATGTGAGTTTTAAGAAGGGGGACAAGCGCGACCAGGAAGAAAAACTGGGTGAAAAACTGATCGAGCACTTCAGATCGGAAGATGAACACCTGCCTGTGCTTATGCAGTCTTCGGATTTGTCAAATGCCCGGGTCGCAGAGCGGCTGAATGTAGGTTTCCTGCACAAGTACTCGAAGTCGCTCACCCTCGAACTGCGTAATTTCATCGTTCAGAATTTTGCCTTTGGGGAGTTTATTTTTCGGGATCCGAAAAGCCAGGAGGAAGTGGCACGGGCCGGGAATCTGAAGGACTTGCAGAAGAAGATTTTGGAGGTGCCGGATGATGTACTGGCCTATCATTCGGGCCGGAATGATTTTTCGAAATGGCTGAATGCCAGGGCAATATTCCCGGTTGCACAACATTTTAAGTACATAAGAAACGAAGATTTCAGTCACACCGAAGAGATCCGTTCCTACCTTTACGAGTCCATTTCCAGTTACAGAATCAGCAGGGGCAGGGGGATTATTGCGCAGTTCGATAAAAACAGCCATGACACCTATCGCACCTTCTCCAGGATCGGTGAGGACTCGATTGGGGGCAAAGCGCGGGGACTGGCATTTGTGAATTCGGTCATCCACAAGCACGGGCTCTACTCGAAATACCCGAATACGGTTATTACGGTTCCGCGGACGGTGGTGTTGAGTACGGATGTCTTCGATGAGTTTATGGAGAAGAACGACCTCTATAAGATCGGGCTTTCCGACCGATCCGATGATGAGATCCTGGATCATTTTGTGGCGGCCAAGCTGCCCGGCTGGTTGCACCAGGACCTTTATGCGGTGATCTCGGTCACCAATACACCCCTGGCCATTCGCTCGTCGAGTAAGTTGGAAGATTCACATTTCCAGCCCTTTGCCGGAATCTATTCGACCTATATGATTCCGCTCAACCCGGATGACCGGGCACATACGATGGAGCTGCTGACAGACGCCATAAAATCGGTTTATGCCTCGGTGTACTTCCGTGAGAGTAAGGCCTATATCGAGGCGACATCGAATGTGATTGATGAGGAAAAGATGGGGATTGTGATCCAGGAGGTTTGTGGAACCCAGCATGGAGACCGCTATTATCCAACGATCTCGGGGGTTGCACGCTCGATAAACTTTTATCCGATTGCTCCGGAAAAGCCGGATGAGGGCATTGCCAGGGTGGCCTTTGGCCTGGGGAAGTATATTGTGGACGGGGGCGTGGGCCTGCGTTTCTCCCCTGCCTATCCGAAGAAGGTCCTGCAATTATCGACAACCGAGATGATGCTGAGGGATACCCAGAAGCAATTCTTTGCCCTTAGCCTGAAGCAGGCCAGCTACAAGACCAGCACCGATGATGCGGTGAATCTGGTTCGCTCGCGGATAGCCTCGGCCGAAAAGGACGGAACCCTGAAGCATGTGGCTTCGGTGTATGACTATCAGTCGGATATGGTCCGGGACGGGGTACATTACCAGGGAAAAAAGATCATTACCTTTTCGCGTATTTTGCAGCATGAGTCCTTCCCCCTGGCGGCGATTCTGAAAGAATTGCTTGAGATTGGCCAGAAGGAAATGAACCTCCCCATTGAGATCGAATTTGCGGTGAACATGGATGTGCCACCAGGCATGCCCTACGTGTTTAATTTTTTGCAAATCAGGCCAATCGTCGAAAGCGACCAAAGCAGCAAGATTGATCTCGACGGGGTCGATCCGGCCGGGACCATCCTGTTTTCAGATTCGGCACTGGGGAATGGCGACTTCCGGGGGATCAGGGACCTGGTATATGTGAAGCCCCAAGCCTGGGACGCTTCGAAGAGCGAGGAAATTGCGCTTGCCCTGGATGGCCTGAACCGAAGATTTATTGAGGAAAAGGGGAAGAAGCAGGGCGCAAGGAATGCTGAGCCACCTGAAAACGCTTCGGCCCTTGATGAGCCGGAGGGGGTGCTAAGCAGTGATGCCCCATTCTTAGCTAAAAAGGGCAGTGGCTATGTGTTGGTCGGACCCGGAAGGTGGGGTTCCTCAGATCCCTGGCTGGGTATTCCCGTGAAGTGGCCCCAGATTTCAGAGGCCAGGCTGATTGTGGAATCGGGCCTGGAGAATTACAGGATAGATCCCAGTCAGGGCACCCATTTCTTTCAGAACCTGACTTCCTTCAGGGTGGGTTATATGACGATTAATCCCTTTATAGATGAGGGAAACTTCGATCACGCTTATCTGGATAGCCTTCCGGCTGTATATGAGGATGACTATCTGCGGCATGTGCGTTTCAGAGAGGAGTTGGAGGTACGAATCGACGGCCGGACCATGCGGGGGATGGTGAGAGTGGCCAGTCTGGATGGAGCCGATTCGTGAACAAAGCTGCAAGCGATTTGTTTATTTCTTCACAGACAATCCAAGAGTAAGGCGATGAATAAGAGAGAATTCCTGAAGAAATCGGTGGTGCTTGGTGGTGCCGGTCTGGTGCTGCCTTCACTTGCAACTTCCTGTATGACGAATACGGCTGGTCCCCGGGCTGGGGCGTCCCTGGCGGTCTGCGACAGCGAAGGTGTATTTACCCAGCCTGCCCTGGGCTATGGTTTTGCGGCCCTCGAACCCCACATCGATGCCCTGACCATGGAGCTGCACTATGCCAGGCATCATGCCGGCTATACCAGGAAGTTCAATGCAGCCATAAAGGAGGAAGGTCTGCATCTAAACGACATTGAAAAAATCTTTGCAGGCGTTTCCGGTTTTGGAGCGGCCGTGCGAAACAATGGCGGGGGCTATTACAACCATAATCTTTACTGGAAAACGATGTCGCCCGATGGGGGTGGGAAGCCGGAAGGTGAACTGCTTGCGGCCCTGGAGAAGGATTTCGGGTCCTTCGAGGAATTTCGTGCGCTGATGTCGACCACGGCCGCAAGTCTTTTCGGCTCCGGCTGGGCCTGGCTCATCCTGAACCGGGAAGGGACATTACAGGTGGTTTCGACGCCGAACCAGGACAATCCGCTGATGGATCTTGCCCAGGTTCAGGGAAGGCCACTGATGAACATCGATGTTTGGGAACATGCTTATTACCTGAATTACCAGAATGCACGTAAGGCCTATATCGATGCTTTTTGGAATCTGGTGGACTGGGATTTCGTTTCGGCA
>PDWI01008239.1_pt1 | contig 12343 bp, 10 predicted proteins | sample 1430891 | NCBI WGS metagenome assembly PDWI01 (sample SAMN01162508, study PRJNA174530) | Oral metagenome, whole genome shotgun sequencing project. | biome: Marine environment; feature: Marine mammal; material: Swab sample of the gingival sulcus; isolation source: swab sample of gingival sulcus...
TCATCATACTGCTTTACAACATCTACTAAGATTCCATTACTCATACACTAACTAATATTTTTCAATAAAAAAAAGTATCACATACTATTCATCATACCAACCCTCATATTAAAAAAACAAAAGCAAAAAGCAAAACAAAATAAGAAAAAAATATCACTTGATTTTCTACCCCTTCTGCCGACAGGCAGATCTCTCTCCTTGTCCACTCACTTCATTCACAGGAGAGAGATACTCCCAACTATATAGCCCTCTTTATTCAGTGACCCGCAAAGCGGTGTTTAGAAAGGGTTAGGAAAATAATATTTTTAAAACAAAAAAGTAGATACAAAGACAAAAAAAATCAAGATTTTAATTTTAGCTTGACATTTATATATATATGAGTATATTTATATCGTATATAGCATTTCTGTACACACACATGTTGGTCTTTAATAGTTTAGTTTATTATTGTATATTGCAAGATAGATGGTACTATGAAAGATTAATGAAAAATTAGAATTAAAAATAAATGTTAAACATAAAAAAAATTAGAAGTCATGAAAGATCGATTAAAAAAAGCTTTTATATCAAAGGATATGAAGCTAATTGTAAAAATTACAATAGGATTAATATTATTTTTTGGTTTATTGATAGGATCAATAAAATTATCAATGATAATTAATCCATGGTTGGTATTAGGTATATTAGATTTTATATACCTTATATGGCTAATAAGAACAAATGAGATTAGTGTATTAGTACCTTTGTTAATAACAATAGGAACAACAAGCAGTTTTGTAACACGAAACATAGGTATAGTAATAACAAATATTAGTATAATAATACTAATAACCTCAGTTACTCTAATAATATCAATTATCAAAAATAAAATAAACTAAACTAATTAGATCTTAACAAAAAAAGAGTTTCTATATTTTAGCGACTCTTTTTTTTATTTAAGAAAAAAATATCACTTAATTTTAGACAATACATTGCTTTTGACTAAAAAAAATGGAGCAATAAAAAGCGAACAACACACTCCCCCTACAATATCAATCCATACTCAACGAACGACTTGGAACCCATCAAAGATGGAAAGGAGTGAGTTTCGTATCTATAACTTAAAAACCAAGTCAATATCTCAGCTTGGCTATTGCTCCTTGAACTTTTTGCATACTTTTTGGTTCAAGCTAAAAAGTATGAGAATAAAAAAACACATCTTTTCATTTGCACTTTTATGTAGAATAACTAGTATATTCAAAGAATATTTTACTACTGACGATAAAAAAATAGTATGCTGCATTTTGATAAATTAACAAACCTAACAGAAAATATTCAAACTCTCCACAAAATTTTCAAAGAAAAGAAACTTTTTCTCGTTGGTGGAGCTATCAGAAATCTTTTATTAGGTATTGAAGAACAACCAAGTGATTTAGATGTCACAGGCGTTGGACACCCTGATGATTTACGAAATAAGATTGACAAAGAAAAATATTCTGCATTCAGAACTGAAAAATATGGAACCATTACAGTAATCCCCGAAAAATGAGAAAACAAAGAAAAAAACAAAACCCAATATGAACTTACGCCCTTCCGTTCAGAAGATGACTATACCGATAATCGTCATCCTGACACGATCCAACGAAGCGATAATCTGATTGATGATAGCAAGAGAAGAGATTTTTCTATCAATAGTTTGTATTATACCCAGATCAATTTTGCTTCACCTAATAAAGTATCCCAATTTCCAAAAGACCCCGGGGTTTCTAAACATCAAACGGATATAACCCCGGGGTCTAACGACAATGAAAATCTTATCAAATACCTAGAAAAAGATGGCGTACTCCTTTTTTCAAACCTCAAACTCCTCATTGTTAGCAATCCAAACATCATCGAGAAACTGATTAATCAAGGAGAAGTTAACCCTGCAATATTACAATATGTGCTAAATACTGCGAAAAATATCAATTTCGTCACTCAGAGCGAAGCGAAGAGTCCAGCAACAGATACTATGGGTTCTTCGGCAAAGCCTCAGAATGACAATGAAGTAAGATGAAAAGGAGAAAATGACACCCTCCAAATCTTAATCGACCCAAATCAAGGACTACAAGACCTTATCAAGAAAAAAATCACCGCGATAGGAAACGCTGAAAAAAGATTTGAAGAAGACGCCCTGAGAATCATCAGAGCCATTAGATTTACCAGCGTCCTCAATCAGCAATTGAAAAATCAATCTCACCCCACCCCAAACCCCTCCCCTTATTCGCTCCCTCCGGTCGCAGGAGAGGGGCTAAATACACATCCAACCTCTCTCTCCTCTAAGGAGAGAGAAGTAAAGAGTGAGGTGTGAAAAGGAGAGGTCGGGTGAGGTGTAAAAAAAAGTAAAGCAGAAAAACTCACTCTCTTCGATATTGACAAAACCACCCGACTTGCAATGAAAAACAAGAAAGACCTCATCAACAACATTGCGAAAGAAAGAATCAAAGACGAAATTACCAAATCGTTTGCCAAAGGGAGTGGATTTGTCTTCACTGCACTGGCTGATGAGCTAGGATTACTACCACTCCTCTTCCCTGCGTTATATAACACCAAAAATAATCACCAACCCGTGAGATATCACCCATTTGATACCTATGCCCACACACTACTAACCCTCTATCATCTGGAAAAAATAAATAGCAACTATCTTGTGAGATTAGCAATGCTCTATCATGATGTCGGAAAACCGGAACAATATGCTGCCTATTCTCCAAATCCAGACAAAAACGAAATTAGAACTATTTTAGGAGGAGAACTGAACCACAGAGTTTCAAGCCCAAAACTTGCAAAACAAGATCTTGGAACATTAGGGTTCAGCAAAAAAGAAATCCAAGAAATTATGCGATATATCGCTGAACATCATACCCCAGGAGAAATCCTCATGGCAAGAAAGTCTAACCGAACCAAAAAACTCAGAAAACTCTATTCCGATTGAGGATTTGAGAGAGTAAATAATCTCCTTGATATCACGATTGCAGATAGACAAGGACAATATAACCCACTGCAAAATAGCAATGATATCACTGATGTAGAAGAACTAAGGACAATATTAAAAGAACTCAAAGACAAAGAAGGTCAATTTACGACCAAAAACCTTGCAATTAATGGTCAAGATATTATGAAAACATTTACACTCCCTGCTGGTCCTCAAATCGGAGAACTCCTCCATAAAGCGTTTCTTTGGGTTGCAAATAATATCGCTGAAAGAAATAATAAAAAAACAATTCTCAGCTATCTCAAAAATCTAAAAAAATAGACAATAGTAACAAAAACCTAAAAACAAAAAATAGCAAGAGAAAAAGAAACAAATATCCAAAAATTTTTGAAAAAAAAACAGCAATCTCTATACTAGAAAGTATCTTATATACAAAAAAAATAAAACAATGAAAACAAAACGATACAAAATAGTAGTATGCTGTATGCTATGTATGACACGAGGAATCATCCCCACCCACGCACAAGAAGAGAGTGAACTATGTTTCAGATCTTCAAGCGAATTTCAGTCTTACCTCGATTTCTCGTATGATATGGTACGTATTTTAAATACTGCTCCAAAAATACAAAAAAAAGCCCCACAAATCCCCCTCAACCGAGGAGGATTATTCAGCAATAATATCCTTGAGCTAGCAAAAGCACCAGCTGTTATAACAAATGATATATTAAAAATGGGAGCAAAAGATGTACAAAACACAACATCAGCATTACTAGCAGGGACATATACCACAATAGCAAACTTATGAACATTTTGAGCAAAAGATATCCGGCTAGAACTTGCAATACTATTTATGAAAAAACCTTTTGCTAGGGATATGAGTAAATTAAAAGAACTAGGATTCAAACAACAAGATATGACCTTTGACCTTATTATGAACTGACGTTTTCTGACAGAACCATTAGAACCTGCAATGAGAGAAAAGATTCTAGCAAGCACCCAAAAGTATGTAGGAACAGATAAATTTTTTAAAGAAATTAGCATAGGGAAAGCCACAACATACTCAGATATTATTGAACTCCTCTACAATCTCAATAGCTATATGAAAACCTTTATCAGCACACCTTGGAGAGGAGAACAATATTTTTTCAATTATATCAGAGAAAAACAATCCACCCTTCAAAATAAAGAAGGAGGGCTCTCAGTGATACTGAACGAAACAGGAATCGCTAATATGACAGCAAAATATAATATGATAAGAAAAGGACCTGCATGTAACAATGCACTAAAAACAGCACGAAAAAATCTCAAAAAAGCAGGAGGAATAGCTAAAGATTTTCATGAATCCAAACAATTAATACAAAAAGATACCAAAAGATTACAGGAAAAACTTAAAAGTTCTGGTAAAAAAGTTTCATCATTTTTTAATGCAAACAAAAAAAACAAAAACTATCAATCAGACGAACAACTCACTGCAAGACAAAAAGAACTCCTCTATAGTGTATATGGAATTGACGCGACAAAAATTACAAAAGCACAAGGTATTGGGTTAGCTGATCTATTCAAAACATCAAGAAATATGCGCGTCCGAGGAACCGATAAAATAAGAAATATCATGCAACAGCAAAAAAAAGATTTTGCAAATACAAGCATTGCAGGAATTATACGCCAAATGACAAAAGCATCAAAAGAGGAACTCGGAGATGCAAAAAAAATAAAAGATATCAAAACACTCTTTGACACGATGAAATATACCCCAGATAGCAAGGAACAACAAGACCTCAGAACGAGATTTAACACTACCCTAGAAAAAACCCTTATCGAACACGAAAAAATGAACCTTATCGTACAAAACAATGAAATATATTCTATAACCACAAAATTTACCCAACTTCACAGTATATTAGATGCACTAACAAAACGTATATGAACAAAAAACACTCCAAACAGTATCAATACCACACTAAAAAACATCTGTGAAAAACAATGTGCAAACAAAGGAAATAAGTTCTGTCAATGAAGCCTATAATAATTCAAACGATATAAAATATTTATAAAAACTTTTATCTTGCAAATTGGAAAACAATATGAAGTTCAATATCAAACAATACCGTTATATCTGATATATACTATGAATATGCTGTATGATAGGAACAAGCTTTGCAACACCAACAAGTATTGCTACTACCTTCAAAAATACCTTTTCACCGACAGAACTAGCAAATAACCAGTTTGAGATAATGCATATATACATCGCAAACCAACTTTCCAGCAAACATATCAACAAAGAAAACGACACCACAAAAACCATCATAAAAGAATACTGTACAACACTAAAAAATCTCACCGAACAGACAGAAAACACTATCCAATACAAAAAAAACGATCATCAAATCTATGATCTAAGATATTCCGTATTCACGTATTTTCTCTGCAATAGTGTGACAGAGGAAACAAACTTTTTTTCACAAAAACTTTTAGACAATTATCTCAAAAAAACAAACATTGAGAGATTAGGCATCTGATTTGGATGAGATTCAACATGTGAAAGAACATCAATCACACTAAATACTTGTCCAATATATAAGGTATACCCAGCATTACTACAAAAAATTCTCAACGAATATGTAAACATCAAACAGACACAATTCTTTGGAACACAAAAAGGAGGAGAAACCACTACAGAGAAAGCAAACAATTTCTCAAAGAAATATTTCAATACCTTAGAAATATGCAAAGATGACCTCTACCCAAAAACTTGCAAAGTTGTAAAACGCTTCATAAAAAGCACACAGAACATGAAAAATCATATCCATATTCTTGACATGAAAAAACTTATGAAATCCAAATCAGTATGTAACAAAGATGCCAAAGATTATGATATACTATACTGTGGATTATTATGAGATACGACCACGCCTGACCTCGCGTTCAACAATCTCTTATACAACGAAATATATCGATATAACCTCTTTTTAGAATATTATAGTTATTACGTAGCAAAAGACCCAAAAATATTTCTTTCATGGGCAAATAGCGTTACTTACAAAAACCCAAATATAATCCAAGAGAGAGTCCGTGCTTTTAGAAAAAAAAGTGATATTCTCATACAAGGAATAAGAAACACAATCTATCAACTCCAAGAGATAAAAACGACCTTTCCCCTACATGTATGACTCCTCATGTATCAGGAAGATCTCATTCGTATAAGAAAAGCATTTTGACAGAGTTATGCTCCAATTAGAACTTTATCTGATAAATTAAGAAATGTCCAAGATACAAACGGTTAAAAAAATAGGAAGAATTATTGGAATCTGAAGCATGGTTCTCCTCATAGGAAATCATACATTTTGATATGCTGCAAAACGAGATATCGGAGGTATGCTGAGAACCAAGGTTGAAAAAGTTTTCCACCAAAATACCTTCAACGCCAATACCAAAAAACACCTTAATCCTAATCTTTTTGATACAGAGGTAGAAAAAATTGAAAATACTACAATAACAACACTATACTCAAGTCTAAACAAAACAAAAGAGATGCTAAATACAAGATATCTCTGTACACTAGAGGAAAATGAAGTTGCGACAATACTGTTTCATAGTAACCCTCAATTTCGTAATACTATCAAAACTACCATACAAAATACGAATATTCAAGCAGAAGGGACACCACATGGAGCAATCAAATGAACATGTAAAAAATTACTTTTATGTATGTACCCTGCACTAAAAGATGGAGGAACAAAAAAAATATCTATCTGATGAAAAGAAATCGAGTGAAAACGTAAACACCTCTACCCAGGATCTATAGAAGGTATCAAAGAGTGTACCCAAGAAATAAACCATTGGTACAACAAAATACAAACAAGCGAAGATCACCATAACACACTAGAACAAGATACCAAAGGGAAAGAAATTTTTTGGAACAATAGCACAAAAGATAGTAGCTATGATATCCTAAAAGATATCGAAACAATTACTACCTTAATGTTCCAAGATAGTGTAAAACCCAAAGAACTCATATTTTACAAAATGTATGATCCTACTTGATGAGAAGTAGGACGGGTACAAGATACAATGTGAACATGGTGAGAAGAAACAGAAACACCAGACACCACAGAAAATGAAGACAATCAAACTACAGAAGACACGAGACCAGCAAGAGATCGAACAGACCTCCACCGAGAACAAAAAACTCAAACAAAAAAAACAGCAAACAACACAATCTTAAAAGCTATCAAAACAATACAGTGACAACAAAAAAAGAAAACAACACCAATAAACGTAGAAACCGTAGTTCAAAAGATAAAAAAACAGAATGATAACCATAATATAGCAAGCACAAAATATGAAGAAATTGGGAATATATGTACACCAGCTACAACAACTCCCCCACTATCTGAAATATTGAAAGAAAAGCAGGCCAAAAAACAAAAAGAAAATAAACAGAAAAAAGATAATAAAGATCTCCCTGTCTCACAACAGAGAAAACAAAGATATACTCAAAAAAACAACAATATAAAAAAATTATTCAGTAATAAAACCAAAAAAGCAACAAAAGAGAAAGAAGATAAACCAAGATGAGGAGATAGACCAAGAGGAGGAACAGAGTGAAATACGACAAACAATACAACAAATAATGAAAACAATACAACAAATAGCAACTCAGAAACTACGACAACAAATTCAACCCCTAGTATAGATAGTCCAGAAGACACTAAAACAATGCTAACCTGTATCAAAAAGTGCAAAGACAGCAAAAAGAAAGCTGGAGAAAAAGCAGTATGTATAGCGAGGTGTACCTGTAAAGAATATGAAAGTTCATTAGGGAAAAAACTATCTTGAACAATAGGAGAAAATATTCCATGAATGGATAGTATGTTTAAAATCAAAGTATGTATGGTACCTCCTGAAGAAATAGAAATACCTAAAAAAATAACCGTCTATAGTATTGATAGTATTATCTCAGCAATTAGAGATATCTTGATAGACTTAGAAAGAGCTGAAAAAAATCCACAAAACAAACCAACAGAATCTATGGAAACATCAACAAAATACCTCAATATGAACGGACAAGCTATTATCGGTGTTGAAGTAATAGTAGGGAATACCAACAAAAAACCTTCCCCAAAAATAGAGAAAGAAAAAATCAAAACATACGCAAAAACAGTAGCACAGCAAAGTTTTTGAATCACAGCCCCAGAAGACGATAACCAAAAAAATAAATATGCAGTCATGGTAAATCTCGCTGAAATAAAAGCAAAGCAACAAGGATACACTTCACAAAAAGAAAAAGAAAATATTATGAAACGCTACAAAAAAAACAGTGAAAGCACAGACCAAGACTTGATAAATATCCAGTCAATACAAGCATTTAAACAAACACAAATCGAAGTAATAGAAAATTTCTTAACAGAAAACGTAAAACTCCGAAATGCTACGTATGAACGTATGGGAGAATTTTACGATACCATCACAGTACTATCAAACAAATAAATTACTCTTGATATTCCACAATATGCTTGGTCTCTGGTATACATCTAAGGATATTTAATACGAACCTATCAGCCAACCTATATCTCTTGGTCCATTCGGTAATAGACATAAATACAACAGAAACTTGTGTAATAAAATTATCTTGGAAATAAAGACTAATTTCTCTCTTGAGAGTTTCTAATTGTTGGGGTTCTAAATCTTTGTAAATAACAATGAGATCAATATTATCAGCAAGATTTCAAAAAATTGTTCAGAAAAAATAGTGCGTAATCATCTGATCATACTGCGCAAACAAACCAATCAAAATATGTTTGATATGCAAAAGTAAAATAGCTTTCAAAGGATCAACAAAGTCTTTGTTCATTCTGATTGACCAACTGTTTCCTGATTTTTCGATATGGACAACTTCAGCATCTTCGAGAGAGTCCACTTGTTTTTTTATTGCAGGGAAGGTCCAATCCAAATCATTTTCTAAGGCTCTCACAGAAACCCCTTCTCTCCTAAACAACAAATACTTCAAAATATCTACCTTTGTTTTGCTTCCAAAAAGTTTTTCCAAATTCATTACCAAAAAAATAATATAAATCCATATCCAAACATAAGAATACAGAAATAAAATACAAGGAATAGAATACTTTATCCTTCAATATCCAAAGTAATATGAAAATAAGGAATTTTGATACCATATTGGCTGAAAATTTCAAGAAGTGCTTTTCTAATCTCTGTCTTTGCTCCAAACCCTGTGGAAGAAACTTTAGGATTTACAAGAAAGAACCCTTTTAACTTTATTCCCTTCTCATCAAATCAACTCACTATCGTCGTAGTAAAATCAGGCTGAACAATATGATGATTAGCATTGATGGTGGTAGTAATCAACTGTTTTACTTGCTCAAGATGCACATAACGAGGTACATGAACCGTTAACTCCCCTCTAATATATTTCTCAGATTTAATCGTTTTAAACGGACTTTTAGCCAGTTCCGTATTAGGAATAATAGTTCTTCTCCTATCAAACGATTTGATAACCGTATATCTCAGAGTAATATTTTCAATAATTCCTGTCATATTAATTTTCCCCTCGATACTAATCAGATCACCAATCGTAAACTTTTTATTAAGAACAATCACAATCCCTGCAATAATATTTGCAATAATATTTTCCAACGAAAACGCAAATCCTAACCCAATTCCTCACATTAAGATAGCAACATCTATCCCTAAAATCTGCAAAAAAATCAAAAAGTTAAAAATCGACAACAAAATAAAAATAATACTGGTCAATAATTTACTCACTTTCTCAATATCATTCTGATTTCAGAGATGATTAGACTCGATTTTTTCCTTAAGGTAAGCTACTACTCTTTTAATCAAAGTATAAAGTAGAATAAATACTCCAACTCCTATCAGAAATTTTTTAAAGAATACAAATCCCTCCGTAGAGAGCTGATGAAGTAAATATGCTTTGAGGTTTTCAACAAGATTATGCATGATCATACAAAGATAAATTAAAGCGTTGTAGGTTTCTGTACATTATGATACAGGTGTTCAGCAATTTTATGCTTACTCTCTTCATTTTCAAAAGTTAATGTCGTTTGATTATAAGGAATACTAATAGCATGAGCTTTCAATACTTCAAAAACCTTTTCTTGAACATGACCAATTGCCACTTCCCCTAAAATTCAAGACTTTGGATCAAAAAAGAACAGACACTTCAGTTCAACTGCATTATCTCATAAATTAAGAACATAAGCTTTCGTATTCTCTTTTTCTTTTACAAAATCAAAGCTATTAATCGTATCAACAATAAGCTGAATAGCGAGAGAAACATCAGCATCATAGTGAATTCCTATAACAGTATCCAATCTCACTAACTCTTCCGAACTAAAGGTTTTCACAGGGACCGTGATAAGAGTAATATTTGGAATGACAACCTGTCTAAGATCTAACGTTCTAATAACGGTATATCTAATACTAATTTCCTCAATTCTTCAGAAATAATCTTTATCCATCTTTACTTCAATAATATCCCCGATTTTAAATTCTTTGGTATACAAAATCATAATCCCTGCAAACATATTCCCTAGAAATTCTTTAAACGCCAATCACAATCAAAAGGAGATTCATCATATCAACAATCACAGACTCACTCCCATAATATCAAATCCAATAAACAAGGCAACCAAAATCAACAAATAAAACACAATACTAGAGATCAACGTCGCTACTTTTTTAGTACTTTCATAATTTGTTTCACTCGCACTTTTCATCATTCCTTTCTTAACAAGCGAAGCAACAATTTTTGCAACAAAAATAAAAAGGATAATTACAAGAATTCCTCCCACAATCTTGATAGCATAGGCAGCATATTGATTTTCCACAACCTGATTTGCCCAAGACGCTGATTCATTAGCAAGGTTTTTTGCAGTATTCATCAAAAAAAATATAACAAAGTAAAATACCCTATTAGTATAATCAATGAACAAAAAAAAGCAAAAAAAGAGAAATTTTTTTATCCAAACACTCCTCTCTTTTTTTTATAATACTATATGATATATAAAACAGTAAATAATACCCAAGAAACAGAGCACAAAAAAGCATATTGTATATCTTTTATTACACACTGGCAAGAGAAAGAAAGAAAAAATAGAGATAATTCTCTTGAAATTGAGAGTCAAACAGTTATACTCCTCACTATATGAGAGGTTAAAACCTTCATATAAAAAGCAAATTGTAGTAGTATGAATAACTGGCCCTTCAGCAACGGTCAGTTATTTTTTATATTTTAATTCTTGATTAAATACATCAAATATATATAAACAAATATATAAACAAAAAACAAACACACACATAAAACCAATTTATTTACAACAAAAAAATACCATGACAGAAGAAAATACTACCCCTACAAACCCATGACAAAGTAAAGCAATTACTGAAACCATAAAAACAAACCCTCTCAAACATGCTGTAGCTCCTGGGAAAAAAAATCTAGAAGAAGCCATAGAAATGTGAGATAAGCTGAGAAATACTGCAAAAGACCAAATCAGTATTGGACTAGATAAATTTGAACAAACCCTTTCAAAAAGCAGAAAACAACAAATAAACTAGAAGAAATAATAAACAAAAAAATCATATTTTCATCTTGCAAAGTTTACACTATTTTTTATACTACAATCACAATACTTTTATATAAACTGATAAAGTATGTGAAGAATTATCACAAGTCCAGAAGAGATGTTTACTTTTGGAGAGCAGCTCGCAAAAGAGCATAAAATCCTACTCTTGAAGTGAGAACTCGGAGTTGGAAAGACTTTACTAACCAAAGGATTTGCAAAAGGATTGGGGATCAATCCTGACCAAGTGCAAAGTCCGACGTACACCTATATCAATATCTACGATAATAAGCTCTTACACATGGATTTGTATAGACTCAATGATTTGGAAGAAATGACAAAAAAAGGGATTTTTGACCAGATGAGTCAATTTGAATATATCTGCATTGAGCGACCAAAATTTGAAGACTATCTTGATCTGGATGATCATATATCGTTATTGATAGAAAAGATTGAGGAAGGAAGAAGAGTTGTTATTGAATAATAAAATATTATCCTCTTTTGTAGGCTTACTCCCCCTCTACCTCCCTCTCTAAAATAGAGAGGGATACTCCCTTCTGTATAGCCCCCTCTATTTTAGAGGGGGTTGGGGGAGTAATGTGTTTAGAGGGGGCCTGCCTAACGGCAGTCAAGTTGGGGGAATAACTACACATATGGGAAAGTAACTCCATAAATATATAACAATCACCCTTTTAGGGCGCACCCCGACAAGTCGGGGCAAATAAAAATTTATTTACCTTATAACCTAATTACCATGCTTGTTGTATCATATTCACCCAATTTG
>PDWI01008240.1_pt1 | contig 12342 bp, 5 predicted proteins | sample 1430891 | NCBI WGS metagenome assembly PDWI01 (sample SAMN01162508, study PRJNA174530) | Oral metagenome, whole genome shotgun sequencing project. | biome: Marine environment; feature: Marine mammal; material: Swab sample of the gingival sulcus; isolation source: swab sample of gingival sulcus...
GCTTCCCTCCTAATTCAATTTTAATTTTCATCGGTACTCAACATAGAGACCTATTCTCTAGTAAGTTGTGGTGTCGGTTTTACAGAGACTACACCCTAATCATTGGTCGAATGTCATTTTTGTGACGCGACATAAGGATTAACATAGGGCATTGTTTACTACTACTTCTTCGGACGTTTTGCACCGTACTTAGAACGCGCTTGGTTCTTGTTGGCTACGCCTTGTGTATCTAATACGCCACGAATAATATGGTATCTGACACCAGGTAGGTCTTTTACCCTGCCGCCACGTATCATAACGACACTGTGCTCTTGTAAATTGTGACCTTCACCAGGAATATAAGCCGATACTTCCATACCGTTCGTCAAGCGAACTCTGGCAACTTTTCTAAGCGCTGAATTCGGCTTTTTAGGCGTCATTGTCTTTACTGACGTACAAACACCGCGCTTTTGAGGAGACGACTGCTTAACAGATACGCGCTTTAATGAATTAAATGTGCGCTGTAAAGCTGGCGACGTACTCTTATCGGTTTGCTTAACACGGCTCTTTCTGACGAGTTGGTTAATTGTTGGCATTCACTACACCTCCTTTACTGATAAATTTTGTGTTACACTTTATTTTTTTATAATTACTGCTGCTGCAGCACCGACATCAATTTGACATAGCCGACCAAGTGCTTTCATCGACGCAATGTATTCTGTATCAATAAAACTTGCTTCGGCTAATGCTATTAATGGCTGCGTCAGGTTTTTTGGGGCATCTTCTGCCACAAACAACTTGCTGACACACCCCTCTTTAATGGCGCGCATTGAAGCCTTTAGCCCAATGCGCAGCTCGCCATTTATCATATTCGTCACCATTAGCCCCCAAAAAAGTGCTTTTGCAACGCATACCATGAAATTTTATCATTCCAACACCGCATTGTCAAGATGTTTGCATAATTTCGCCATTGAGCATTTCGACATCATCATGGGTTTCAGATTCGATTGCAATATCGTGATAGCGCTTCATACCTGTACCAGCAGGAATCAACTTGCCGATAATGACGTTTTCTTTTAAGCCAATTAAACGGTCTTCTTTGCCCTTAATGGCAGCTTCTGTCAAGACGCGCGTCGTCTCTTGGAAAGACGCCGCCGACAAGAACGAATCAGTTGCTAGTGACGCCTTCGTAATGCCGAGTAATACACGTGACCCCTCAGCCAATGTCAAGCCATCTTCCGCAGCTTTTTTATTGGCGTCAACAAAGTCTTGTAAACTGACGCGCGAACCAGGAATCAGTTCAGTGTCGCCAGCGTCGTCAACATGTATTTTATCGAGCATTTGCTTAATGATAATTTCAATGTGCTTGTCGTTAACATCAACACCCTGTAAACGGTAAACGCGCTGTACTTCTTGCGTAATGTAATCGTGCACGCCGTCAATGCCGATAATTTTAAGAATGTCATGCGGATTAACCGAACCATTGGTCAATACCATACCAGCCTGTACGCGATCACCCTCTTTAACTTTAAGTTGAGCACCAAACACGATTTGCTGCGAAAATGTTTCGCCGTCGTCACCCGTGATGACAATTTCGCGCTTCTTCTTAGTTTCTTTAAATGATACAACACCGTCAATGTTGGCAATTAACGCCAAGCCCTTTGGCTTTCTAGCTTCAAATAATTCTTCAACACGCGGCAAACCTTGTGTGATATCGCCACCAGCAACACCGCCACTGTGGAACGTACGCATTGTCAACTGTGTACCAGGTTCGCCGATTGACTGGGCGGCGATAATACCAACTGCTTCGCCGACGTTAACTGAGCGACCATTCGCCAAGTTTAAGCCGTAACAGCGAGCACAGACACCATGTTTAGTTTCACACGTTAATACCGAACGAACGGCAATTTTACGGCTGGTGCGCGCCACAATTGTAGCCGCTAAATCTGCATCAACCAATTGATTTTTGTAAGCGATAATTTCTTTTTCTTTGTCATCACTGACGACATCTTCTGCTAAATAGCGACCAACTAAGCGCTCTTCAAGCGATTCGATCACTTCTTTTTGTATATAGACTGGTTGCGATGTCTCACGAGCAATTTTTCTAGCTAACTTGCGGCTGACGAATTGGTTTTTAAAGGCGACAATTTCACCCGTTTTTTCATTGATGACATTTTCTGCCAGCGTTTGACTAACTAACTGCGCTGCTTTTGGTTCAACCGCACCATGGCCATCAGTAAACGGCTTTAAGTAAATCGCTTGGTCGGTTTCACAATCGGCCTCTCGGACGATGATGTCTTGCGAAACATCAACCAGACGACGTGTCAAGTAACCCGAGTCAGCTGTTCTCAGCGCCGTATCGGCAAGTCCTTTACGCGCACCTGTCGTCGAAATAAAGTATTCGAGTACCGATAGACCTTCTCTAAAGTTAGAGACAATTGGCACTTCGATTGTTTCACCCAGTGTATTTGCCATGTTGCCACGCATACCCGCAAGCTGTCTAATTTGCTTGATGGTACCACGCGCACCTGAATACGCCATAATATTGATGTTATTGCGCCTATCGAGGTTTTTCATCAGTACTTCAGTAACTTCTTCGGTGGTATCTTTCCATGTTTCAATAACTTTTTCGTGACGTTCTTCGTCTGTCATTAAACCGCGACGGAACTTTTTATGATATTTATCAACTTCTTGGCGCGCCTTTTCAATTAATTCGTCTTTCTCAGCCGGTACAACCATGTCAGAAACCGAAATAGTAACAGCGCCCTGCGTTGAAAATCTAAAACCGAGCGATTTAATATGGTCGAGCATTTCAGCCGTTACCGTATTGCCCTTGCTGGCAAAACACTTCGCAATAATCTTTTCGAGTTCTTTTTTAGTACATTCAAAATTAACTTCTAAACCGAGCTTGTCTTCTTCTCGATTGACAAAGCCCAAGTCTTGCGGAATGTGCTCGTTAAAGATAAAGCGACCAACGGTACTTTCAACAAGTGCCGTTTCACCTGTTTCAGGGTGTGTTCGACGCACTTTAACTTTGGCGTGTAAGCTGACATGGCCATTGCTGTAAGCCATTAGCATTTCGTCAAAGTCTTTGAACACTTTGCCGCTGCCCTTTTCGCCCTGTTCAAGTATTGTGCCAGTTTTGTCGCAGACGTCTTCGACGCCGTCCATTGTTAAATAGTAGACACCTAACACCATATCTTGCGTCGGTGTCGTAATTGGCGTGCCATCTTTTGGTGCCAATATATTGTTGACCGAGAGCATTAAAAAGCGCGCTTCGGCTTGTGCTTCTACTGATAACGGTACGTGTACCGCCATTTGGTCGCCGTCAAAGTCGGCGTTATAAGCCGTACAAACCAGTGGGTGTAAGCGAATCGCTTTACCCTCTACTAAAATTGGTTCAAATGCCTGAATACCCAAGCGATGCAGTGTAGGTGCACGGTTTAATAGCACTGGGTGTTCTTTAATGACGTCTTCGACAATGTCCCATACTTCGGGGCGCATTTTTTCGACCATGCGCTTGGCAGATTTTATATTGTGGGCAAATTCGCCGTCAACTAAGCGCTTCATGACAAATGGCTTAAACAGTTCAAGCGCCATTTTCTTTGGCAAACCACACTGATAAAACTTGAGTTCAGGACCAACCACGATAACCGAACGGCCCGAATAGTCAACCCGTTTACCGAGTAGGTTTTGTCTAAAGCGACCCTGCTTGCCCTTGAGCATATCAGACAGCGACTTAAGTGGTCTGTTACCTGGCCCAGTTACTGGTCGACCATGTCTGCCGTTGTCAATTAAAGCGTCAACTGCTTCTTGCAGCATGCGCTTTTCATTGCGACAGATAATTTCTGGTGCACCAAGTTCTAATAAGCGCTTTAAGCGGTTATTGCGGTTGATCACACGGCGATATAAGTCATTTAGATCAGACGTTGCAAAGCGTCCGCCGTCGAGTTGAACCATTGGTCTTAAATCGGGTGGTATTACCGGAATCGCATCTAAAATCATCCATTCTGGACGATTGCCCGATTGTAAAAACGCCTCAACGACTTCTAAGCGTCTAACGGCTTTTGAACGCTTTTGACCACTACTTTCTTTTACTTTAGCACGCAGCTCACTAGAAAGCGCCTCTAAATCGATTTCTTGCAACAACAACTTAACCGATTCTGCACCCATGCCTGCCTTAAAGGCAGTACCGTAAGTTTCGTAGTGTTCAGCAAATTCAAGTTCGCTTAGTATTTGCTTGTATTCTAATGATGTTTCACCCGGATCTAGCACAATATACGAGGCAAAATAGAGTACTTTTTCTAATGCGCGTGGCGATATGTCAAGTAAGATACCCATCTTTGATGGTATGCCTCTAAAATACCAAATATGCGATACCGGTGCTGCCAGTTCGATGTGACCCATGCGTTCGCGACGCACTTTTGCTTTGGTTACTTCAACACCACAGCGGTCACAAATAATGCCTTTATAGCGAATGCGCTTGTATTTACCGCAGTGGCATTCCCAGTCTTTTTGTGGGCCAAAGATTTTTTCACAAAACAGGCCCTCGCGCTCTGGCTTAAGTGTACGATAGTTAATCGTCTCTGGCTTTTTAACTTCACCACGCGACCATTGGCGAATTTTATCAGATGAAGCTAAGCCAATTCTAATTGAATCAAAATTGTTAAAATTGTTGTCAAAACCTGTCGGCTTAACATCAAAACTCTTTTCTTGTTTAATTTCATTATTAATCATATTTTCAGACAAATGTGGTACGCTCCCTTCTATTTTGGTTAGGGCTTAAAGCATTTCTTCTTCATCTAGTTCGATGTTTTCGTCAAATTCAGGTTCTGCTTCTTCGTTATCGTCTTCAGTTTCAGCACTATCGATATACTGATGATTATCGCCATCTTCGATGACATCTTTGATAGCGTCGTCGTATTCTGAAACATCTGCAACATCTTCTTCAATTGCTAATTCGTCTTCGTCGCGTAGAATTTTGACATCAAGGCCAATCGACTGTAATTCTTTAATGAGTACCTTAAACGATTCTGGCACACCAGGTTCAGGAATATTTTCACCCTTGACAATTGCCTCATAGGCCTTAACGCGACCACTGACATCGTCTGACTTAACTGTCAGTATTTCTTGTAGTGTATGCGCGGCGCCGTAAGCTTCAAGCGCCCAAACTTCCATCTCACCGAAACGCTGGCCACCAAATTGTGCCTTACCACCGAGTGGCTGCTGCGTGACTAATGAATATGGCCCAGTTGAACGGGCGTGCAACTTGTCGTCAACCAAGTGGTGCAGTTTAAGCATATACATGTAGCCAACCGTCACTTTGTTGTCGAGTAGCTCACCGGTGCGACCGTCGCGAATATTGAGCTTGCCGTCACGCGGATAACCGGCTTCTTCTAACAGGTCCATAATTTGGTGTTCGTTCGCACCGTCAAATACAGGCGATGCCACATACCAACCAAACTTTTTTGCGGCTAAGCCAAGATGCACTTCAAGTACCTGACCAATGTTCATACGCGATGGTACACCGAGTGGGTTAAGTGCCACTTGAATTGGTGTGCCGTCATCTAAGAACGGCATGTCTTCAACTGGTAATATCTTCGAAATAACACCTTTATTACCATGACGGCCAGCCATTTTATCACCGACGTTGATCTTGCGCTTTTTAGCGATATAGACGCGCACCAGCTCGTTGACGCCAGGCGACAGTTCGTCACCGTTTTCACGCGTAAACACTTTGACGTCGACGACAATGCCGTTTTCGCCGTGTGGTACGCGCAGTGATGTGTCTCTGACTTCGCGTGCCTTTTCACCAAAGATTGCACGTAGTAAACGTTCTTCAGCGGTTAGTTCGGTTTCGCCCTTTGGCGTTACTTTACCAACTAAAATATCATTGGGGTTAACTTCGGCGCCAATTCGAATAACGCCGCGGTCATCTAAGTTTTTCAGCGCATCATCACCGATATTCGGTATGTCGCGCGTAATTTCTTCAGGTCCTAATTTAGTATCGCGTGCTTCTGCTTCGTATTCTTCAATATGAATTGACGAAAGCACGTCATCTTTAACGAGTTCTTCGCTTAGTAAAATAGCGTCCTCGTAGTTGTAACCTTCCCATGTCATAAAGGCAACCAACAGGTTGGCACCTAAGGCAATTTCGCCCAAATCGGTCGATGGCCCGTCGGCGATAACTTCGTTGGCCTTTATCTCGTCACCTTTGTTGACAAGTGGGTGCTGGTTAATGCACGTCCCCTGATTAGAACGCTTGAACTTCAGTAGTTCGTAGTGGTCTTTTTGACCGTCTTTGCGCACGGCGACAATTTCTTGAGAAGTGACCTTTTCAACCACGCCGTCAGCGACAGCGCGCACAATAGCACCAGAATCGAGCCCAGCTAAGTATTCCATACCAGTACCAATGATTGGCGCCTGTGATGTCACTAGTGGCACCGCCTGACGTTGCATGCTCGAACCCATCAGAGCACGCGTTGCCTCGTCATTTTCTAAGAACGGTATCATCGACGTGGCAACTGAAATCATCTGCTGCGCCGACACTTCCATATAATCTACCTTTTCAATTGGGTACTCTTTTATTTCATGTTTATAACGACCGACGACACGATCGTTGATAAACTGACCATTTTCGTCAATTGGTTCAGTTGCCGGTATGACAACCGAGCGCGCCTCGACATCAGCCGTGATGTAGTGCACCTCGTCAGTGACGCGTCGGTTTTCGCTATCGACCACGCGATAAGGTGATTCGATAAAACCGTATTGATTAACGCGGGCATATATACTGAGGTAGCCAATTAAACCAATGTTAGGTCCTTCAGGTGTATTAATCGTACACATTCTACCATAGTGTGAATGGTGAACGTCGCGCACCTCAAAGCCAGCGCGTTCACGCGATAGACCGCCTGGTCCTAGTGCTGAAAGACGACGTTTATTAGTCAGTTCAGCTACCGGGTTGGTCTGGTCCATAAACTGTGACAACTGCGAACTGCCAAAGAATTCTTTGATGGCAGCAGCAACTGGTCTAATGTTAATCAACGCCTGTGGCGTAATTGATTCCATGTCTTGTACAGTCATGCGCTCGCGCACGACGCGTTCCATGCGCGAAAGACCAATTCTAAACTGATTTTGTAAGAGTTCGCCAACTGAACGAATACGACGATTGCCCAAGTGGTCGATGTCGTCGGTATGACCAATGCCATGCGCGAGGTTAAAGACGTAGCTCATCGTAGCGACGATGTCATCGATCATGATGTTCTTTGGTAGTAGTTCAGCTTTGCGTTCTAAAATTAAGTTGTGACGTTCTGCAAGGTCGTCTGTTTCGTCGAGTATTTCCTTTAATACAGGATAGTAAACTAAGCGATCTATTTTTATGTCATCAACATTTAAAAAGGTACTAATATCGACGAAATGGTTGCCGATAATCTTAACAGGCTTATCATCTTCGCCATAGACAGTAATGTCTTTTAGACCAGAATTGTCGATAACAAGCGCCAATTTGCGTGTAATGGTAGCGCCCTCTTCGACAATGATTTCGCCCGTCAATGGGTGAATGATGTCTTCGGCTGCCACGCGGTTTTCAGCGCGATTTGAAATGGCAAGTTTTCTGGCAAATTTATAGCGACCCACTTTGGCTAAATCGTAGCGCTTGGGATCAAAGAAGAGCGAATTTAATAAATTGCTGGCACTTTCTACCGTTGGTGGCTCACCTGGTCGCAGTTTTTTGTAAACTTCAAGTAGCCCCTCTTCATATGAAGATGTGCCGTCTTTTTCTAGTGTTTTAACAAGGCGTTCGTCTTCGCCAAATAATTCAATAATTTCACTATTACTGCCAAAGCCAAGCGCTTTAATTAAAACAGTAATAGGTAATTTTCTGTTGCGATCAATTCTGACGGATACAATGCCATTAGAATCGGTTTCGTATTCTAACCATGCCCCGCGGTTCGGAATAACCGTTGTTGAGTATAATTTAGCGCCATATTTATCAATTGTTTCAGCGTAATATGGTCCTGGTGAACGAATTAGCTGTGAAACGATAACGCGTTCTGCACCATTGATAATAAATGTGCCCTTTTCTGTCATCAGTGGAAAATCACCCATAAAGACGCGCTGTTCTTTAACTTCGCCTGTTTCTTTGTTGATGAACCTCAACTGAACCTTTAGTGGCACCGCGTAGTTGACATCGCGTTCCTTACATTCTTCGACGCCGTACTTCGGCTTCATCTCTAGTTCGTAGTCACAAAATTCTAGAATCAAATTACCCGTGTAGTCCTGAATAGGCGAAATGTCTTGAAACGCTTCTAACAGACCTTCCTTTAAAAACCACTGATAAGATGCCAATTGAATTTCAATTAGATTAGGTGGTTGAATAATTTGATCGACGCTAGAAAAAGTTCGTCTTTCGCGCTTGCCAATTTTTACCGCTTGCGGCATGCTGGTTCCTCCTTACTTGCTAATGGGTTGGAGTGTGTTTCGAAAAAATAATATTTTTTTAATAATTTTGTAATAAATCTTAGAAGAATTGAAAATACTGGCTTGTGGCGATTTTTTGACTTTTTTTGATTAACAAAAAAAATTAAAAAATGACTTCATGCCATAGTTATTGCATTCTAGTATCATAACACGCGTAAAATTGCCAGTCAAGCAATTTTTGCCAGTATTTAGCACAATTCTTCGCATGTTACCAAATGGTCAAAAACGCTGCGCTCAAAATGACATGTTGAGAGATTTCTCGACTTAAGATATGTTATAATAGATATAATCGTAAAAAAGGGAGATTATTATGCGCTATAAAAAACTTGTAGAAGGCGGCGACGACCTTTCTGTGCTGGGCTACGGCTGTATGCGTTTTCCAACAAAACGCGGCGCCATTGATGAAGCATTAACAGAAAGACATATTTTGCACGCAATAGAATTGGGCATTAATTACTTTGATACAGCTTACCCTTACCACATGGGCAAAAGCGAAGGCATGATCGGCAGCATATTTGCCAAGCATAAGCTGCGCGACAAAGTGTATATCGCCGATAAAATGCCAACGTTTTTAGTGACAAAAGCTGCACAATTAGAAACTTTTTTTGAAACACAACTAAAGCGCCTGCAAACCGATTATATCGACTATTATTTAATGCATACTCTGTCGAGCTATGCCGGTTGGCAAACGCTAAAATCACTTGGTATTGTCGATTTTTTGGCACGCAAAAAAGCGGCTGGTCAAATTCGCTACATTGGTTTTTCGTTTCACGGCAAATATAGCGATTTCGAAAAGATTCTCTTAGACTACCCATGGCAGTTTTGCCAAATTCAATATAACTACCTAGACGAAAACTATCAAGCAGGGTTAGCAGGTTTAAAATTAGCTGCCGCCAACAATATTGGTGTCGTTATTATGGAACCACTGCGCGGCGGCAATTTAGCCAACGCACCCGACTTAGTGGCTAAGCAATTTGATGCTTTTGAAACCAAGCGCACAGCTGTAGAATGGGCGCTTAGATGGCTATGGGATCAACCCGATGTCGGCGTTGTCTTAAGCGGCATGAGCACAATGACACAAATCACCGAAAATTGTCAAACCGCCTCACAAACCAAACCCAACTGTATGACAGCTGACGAACGCGCACTTGTCGACAATGTCAAGGCGCTCTATCGACAACTGATGCAAGTGCCTTGCACTGGCTGCGGTTATTGCATGCCCTGCCCACACGGCGTCAATATACCCGCTACTTTTGCACATTATAACAACAAGTACTACTTCAACGCCCGCTTATCACAAATGCAATATCTTTCAAGCGTTGTCGGCGCAATGGGGCATAAGCAGTCGGGCGCTAACCGCTGTGTTGCCTGCGGCAAATGCGAACCACAGTGCCCGCAGTCAATTAAGATTATCGAAGAGCTCAAAAACGCGCATCGTTCACTTGACAATAAGGCAATTAGATTTGGCTTAACGCTTCACAAAAAGTTTACCGACTGGTCAATAAAGCGCAATCAAGCGGACTAAGTCCGCTTGATTGCCTTTTTGGTTACATTTACATTTCGATTTCTGGGTAAATAATTTCTGTCCACTTCTGATAGAAATCTGGTAGTTCCTCATACAAGTAACTATTTGTGGCAACTGACATTGCCGGGTAGTACCATGCATTTTCCGCTAGATCTGTAAAATGTCGCGCACCTTCTAAAATATCTTGCTTGTAGACATGTCTGCCTAATATATTATTGACAAATGTTACAAATTCTGCTCTTGAGATGTACTTTTCTGGCTTAAATGTGCCATCTGGATAACCCTTTACCCAGCCTTTCGCAACAGCTGAAGCAATGTATGCTTCTGCCCAGTGCCCTGATACATCTGAAAAACTATGTGTTGCATTTAGCTCGACTTTTTCAAATCTTGAAGCAATAACCGCTAATTCAGCACGCGTAATATATGCGTGCGGTCTAAATGTACCATCGCCATAACCCTTTATGATGCCACCTAAGGCAAGCGTGCTAATGTGCTTGTTCGACCAATCACTTGCATCGACATCTGTAAAGTGGTTAAACTTAGCGCGAATCTTTTCGCGATACGTTGGTTCTAATAATCTGAAGAATATCGTGGCGGCTTCTTCTCTTGTAAGTTGAATCTGTGGTCTTACGCTGCCATCTGGATAACCCTGAATATAGGCATTATGGTTAAACTTGTCAAGTTCGCCCAAAGGTATTTGGGGCGGCTCAATCGTCGTTGTATTGTCAGAATCTGATCCACCTGAGCTGCTTGAGCCACCTGAACCGCCTGAGCCACCTGTATCGCCTGAGCCACCTGAATCGTCTGAACCACCACTGTTATTACTACTGTACTGAGCAACATAGCGCACACCAGCTGTGACAAGAACATCTTCTATCGGTAGCGTTGGTGACCAACCTGTAAAGCTATATCCTTCGTTTGCTGAAATAGTACCTAGTGCGCTGTAAATTTCGCTATAGCTGGTGCCTTTTAAGACATAAAGTACGAGATCACCATCTTTTAAAGGATAACCGTCAATTTCTGACAAACTACCGTTTGTACCATTGTCAAAGATAACTGTTACATAATCAGCAGGCGCAGGTATTTCAATATCACCAAGTAAAATGTTCTTTCTAAAGTGCGCTGTATATGTATAGCTACCTGCTGAATAATCATCTGGTATAAACGTTGCTCTATCAGATACAACATCGCCATTTTCATCTGTCCAATTAAAGAAGGTATATCCACTGTTTGCAACTGCAGTTGCACCTTGTGCCGTTTCGCCAACTGTCAATGTTTCGCTTGCCCTGTTTACTGAACCATTACGATCAGCAAGGTAATTGATTGTAACGGTTGGCACGTTAACTAAAGTCCATTGCGCATATAATGTCATACTTTGACTCATCGTAAGCGCGTCATTAGAATTATACGATTCACCTGAACCATCGGTCATCGTGTTCCAATTGTAGAACTGATAGCCAGTCGGTGCGGTAAAACCATTTGCCTTAACGGTATGTGTTGATCCCATTAACAGATGTGCACCCGTCATACTTCCTGTGCCGCCATTTGCGTCATAGTTGACATCTACCCACTGGTTCGCATCTTCTTGCCACTGTGCAACCAGTATTACATTTGAATCAGGCATATTAAATGTTTCGCCAGCTTGATAAGTTGTGTCCTCAAACTTCCAGCCCACAAGCTGATAGCCTGCTCTAATTGCGCCTGCTGAACTGACTGTAACCATATCGCCTACACTGTAATTATTAGGATCTGCTGCCGTAGTCGTGCCACCGTTTGCGTCGTAAGTGACAATATGCGTTGTTACATTTGAGTCTTGCCACTTTGCATAAAGTGTTGCATTGGCTTGGAAATTGTATTTCTGTTCATCAAGATACACAACATCGCCATCTATTGCCGTTGCCCAGCCCATAAAGACAAAACCATCTCGCGTGTAGCTATTGCTATTTAACGCATGTTCGCCTACGTATTCAACCTGCGCTGGCATTGAACCATCTGTTGCGCCATTGCCATCAAACTCAACAATGAACTTCGCATTTTCTTGCCACTTTGCAACCAGTGTTACATTTGAAGCAGGCATATTAAATGTTTCACCAGCTTGGTAAATTGTGTTATTGAACTTCCAGCCCATAAACTGATGGTTATCTCTAACTGCACCTGCTGCACTGACTACAACCGGCTGGTCTTCTGTATAACTATTTGTATCTACTGCTGTTGTTGTACCACCATTTGCATCATAAGTGATACCATATGTTGCAATGTTAGCTTCTTCCCATACGGCGTACAGTGTTGCATCTGCTTTGAAATGATAGTTCTGTCCGTTTCTGTAATCGACATCGCCATCTGCTGTCTTCGACCAACCT
>PDWI01008241.1_pt1 | contig 12342 bp, 11 predicted proteins | sample 1430891 | NCBI WGS metagenome assembly PDWI01 (sample SAMN01162508, study PRJNA174530) | Oral metagenome, whole genome shotgun sequencing project. | biome: Marine environment; feature: Marine mammal; material: Swab sample of the gingival sulcus; isolation source: swab sample of gingival sulcus...
TTCAAACTCATCTGAGAGAACTTTGAGCCAAGAGGCAGGAAGTTTTGGTTGCATAGTTTATTGTTTTAAGAAATTAATTTCACATTGAGCGAGTGGATTTTCTGCATCTCTGCAGTCTACTACACTTTTATGTGTTTTTACTTCATAAAGACTTTCAAAATTTTTATCTCTCTTATAAGAATCAAGTAATTTTACAAAATCATCACCTTTAATAGACTCAATTTCAAGATGATGCGATAATTTGAAATAGTCTCGAATTTTTTGATTTCTCTCTCTTATCTTTTCAATGTAGTCCACTTCTCTAAAAAAAGATCCCAATTCTTCTCGTGTTAACTGTGTTGGTGGCTTTTTTCCAAGATCGAGATGCTCTGATATATCACCCAGCGTCTCTGGAAGATGATTTTTGTACTCTTTTTCTTGATAATCGAGAACCAAAAGATTGAAATTATCTTCGTATGTCTTGTACCAGTTTCCAACAAAAGAAAGTTTTTCACTGTCAAGATCTAAATCAAAAACAAGTGAGCTACAGTCCCCACTTCACGCACCGTCCGCAATACAGACAAATAGCCGCACTGTATCATCGTCAACAACCTGTGCATCAACAGCACAAAGTGCTCTATACTCAGAAAGCTTTGCCTTTTCATCATCAATAATTATTTTTTCCCTACCATCTTTTTTCAAAATGGTTTTCCCACCATAGCAACCAAATGTTTCTGCTCAGTGCATATCTTCTAAATACAGCACAATACCATCTTTAAGTTTTAAAATTTTTCGATATCCATCACCTCAAAATACCACTCTTCGAAGATCACAAAAACTTCCTTTACAGCCATATATTTTGCGTAAATAGAGATTTTCTATTTCGTATCTCAGTAAAAAAAGTATGTTTTTAATGATTGCGTTTTGCGTATTTTGTATTTTGTTTTCTATAAATACAATTAGGTTTTTTGCCACCTTTTCTGCTTCTTTTTTTGGGACTGTTTCAAAATAATTATTGAGTTTTTTGAAAATTGGGGTCAGTTTTTGCTGATACTTTTTTGGAATTCAATCATTTTTTGTATCGAGAAGCTGAGTGAAGTGATTATATTTTGAAATTGTATTTTCCGAGGAAGATCTGAAATTTGCATCATACAAAAAAATATCTGATTTTTTCAAGCAATCATCTCGCACATACGAGTATACCGCATTCCAACCATAGGTTTCCTGACAATAGAGATTTTTAACATTTTTTTTGTCAGGATTTGGCACACCACTTCTTTGCAATATACATATATCATTTTCAGATTTATAGTCAATCGTTTGGATGTGATCGCGATTTTTGAAGCAAAATGCTCGTTTTTTCTCTGGAGTATCAAGGGGAAAATGACTCATTTTAGTTTCTCTAAGAGAAAAATCAAAACACTTTCAATCCTTACAATCAATGATAACATCTGGTTCTCTCTCATACACTGATGGTCAAATCAAAGAGCAAGAAGCAAACAAAAAAACAAAAATGCTCAAAAAAAGGAGGAATTTTCACATACGAAAAGTAAAATATAAAAAAGAGTATACTGGCTTTTGGACTGATTTCAAGCAATTTTTTTAGAAAGCCAAAAAACATTGACAAAACTTCTCTTTTTCTTAATCTTATCGATACTCTCTCTCGATACAATTTTTTTATGGATATTTCTCATATTTGTAAGCAACATAAACTGCGACTCACACAAGAGCGCAAAAAAATATTTATCTTTCTCCAAGAGCATCATCTTGTTTCTTCGGCTCAAATGATAGAGCATTTTCCAGATATTGGTCGTGCCAGTGTTTTTCGTGCTCTCAAATGCTTTCTCGATATTGGAGTGATTCGTCGAATCAATCTCTGAGAAAATTATGACCTCTATGAAATCAATGATACAAATCACCACCACGAACATATGAAGTGTAAACACTGTAATGGAGTTATCCCATTTCACTGTGATACTATTTGCGCTGAAGTATTTACGAAAGCAAAAGAAATGTGATTTTCTATTGATGAACACCAGATCTCGGTGCTTGGAACCTGTAAAAAGTGTCTGGAAGGAAAGCCTCTAAAAAAACATAAAGAAATGACTGAAGAAAATGGGGGCCAAGAGATCCTGAAATAAATTCTTAGATGACAGGGACATGGATCCCGCATCAAGTACGGGATGACAGAAACCGCAGAAACCGCAAGAACAAAAGAAAGTTGTCATTCCTGCGTAGGCAGGAATCCATTCGGGAAAAAAGTACAAAAAAGGAAGATCCTGAATCAAGTTCAGGATGACAGATACCACGGGAACGAAAAATCCCCCTGTCCTTCGGACATCCCCCTTCACAAAGGGGGCCTACAAAAATCCCCCAGCTCGTTTCACTCGCTTTCCCTCTTCACAAAGAGGACTCATAAAAAATTCTCTGAAATTCTACAAACTACCTTCTAAACTCTAACTTCTAAAATCTCCCTTCTTATGCGCTATTTATTTCTCTTTTCTCTTTTTTTTATGTTTGCCTGTTCTCCATCACTCCCGAAAAATACGGATATATGAGACTTTACTCTTATTGCTGAATATCCACACAGTACCAACAGCTTTACCGAAGGGCTTTTTTGGCATGATTGAAAGCTTTTTGAATCAACGGCCGGAATGGCAGAATACCCAAAAACAAAAAGTGAGTTTGGAATTCTCAATCTTGCAACAGGAGATATCGAAAGTAAGGTTCAATTTGACGAGAAAAAATACTTCTGCGAAGGAATTACCCTCCTAAATGATAAAATATATCAAGCCACATACAAACATCAAAAAATGTTTGTTTTCGATACAAAAACCTGGAAAAAAATATGAGAATTTACCTATGCAAATACGGAAGGGTGGGGACTGACGAATGATGGAAAAAACATCATCATGAGTGATGGTAGCGATATGCTGACTTTTTTTGATCCGGAGAAATTGAAAGTCACAAAAACACTCAAAGTCACAAAAGAAAATCTCCCCATCAAAAATATCAATGAACTTGAATATGTAGATGGATATATTTATGCCAATATCTGGCTCACAAATCGAATCATAAAAATTGATGCAAACACTGGGGAAATCGCTCGAGAATTTGATCTCTCGAAACTCACACAAAAAACAAAAAACCAGTTCCCAAATGCTCTTGAAATGAATGGAATTGCCTATCATCATAAGAAAAAAACCTTTTGGGTAACTGGAAAATTCTGGGGAAGAATATATGAAATCGAATTATTTTAAAGATGATGCTCAATTATTTTTTGATTGTATAACCGTTGTTCTCGAAAAATTCTTATCATAAAATCAAAGTTTGAGATCATTGGCAAGCTCGCTAATGTTTTTGATTTCAAGATAAAATTCGACATATTGAGTGAGATTCTTGATAAGTGACTTGCCCAAAGAAATCTCAAGAAAATCTCAGAAGATATCAAATTTGATATAGATAGTATTGCCCTTGAAATACAGTGAATACCGTCGAGTTTTATCAATTTTATTGACATAATCATAGATTCGATACATAAAATCTGGTGTCAAAACCTTTCGGGATTCGACCTGATCACTGCTGTGAACTTCAAACTCTTTTTCAAAATCGACATTTTCAAGTCGTACGAGGGTTTTTTGGTTGTAATACCAAGCAACAATACTTCCGAGTACAAAAAGTCCAAATGCAAGAGCACCAAACCACTCTTGAACCGATATACATACAGCTAATAAAAAAGTATTGGCAATAAGAGCGAAGATCATAATATACTTTGATCCAGCGACCTCAGGAAAGAGTGAAATCGAATGCTTGATTGTGTGCTTTGGATTATGCAGGAGTATCTTCATAATATAGGCATGATTATTGACCTTATAGCGTGTATTGCCTTTATTGTCAGTGTATTTTTTTGATGTTTGAAACTCTACACCTGTAATCGTAAAACCCTGCTTACTTTCTTCGATTTTGATGCTATCTTGAACAAAATCAAGTCTATCATATGAATCGATAATACCAGTTGTATTTGTAATTGAATGAATACTCTCAGGAAAATACTCTGATTTTGGGCTGTATGAAAGGTGATCTTTCATTTTTTCGGCCATTTTAGCAAGAATTTGTTCTTTGACCTGTATAGATACCTTGTCTTGAAACGAGCCATACAGCACAACAATAGCGATAAAAGCAAAAATAAGAAAGATATAAATATAATCTGGTATAAAAGAATATACGCCGTACATAGCGACCAAAGAAGCAACAAAAACTGCCGGAAAAATAACCATATATTTTTTTCGTTTTTTCTCAGTGGTTTCGAGGATTTTTTGAATTTCTTGGCTTCCAAAAAAATCATTCAAAAATTTCACATCCTTACTCGTCAGCAGAGAATATTTTTTTATCAATGATGAGAAATCCAGCATTGGCATCTATATTCGTAAGGAAAAAATTATTTCGCAAATAAATCTTTGGCGTCAAGTGTTTCTTTTGCTTCTTCTTCTGCTTCAAAAAGTGGATACTCTTTGAATGTCATCATAGATGCGATAAGATTTGATGGAAACATTTCTTTTTTATTGTTGAGAAATTTGACAGCAGCATTGTAAGCTCGTCGAGCCGCTTGAAGATTTTCTTCAATATTTGTCCATTCGTTTTGGAGATTGATAAAATTTTCATTGGCTTTGAGATCTGGGTAATTCTCTCCAAGTGCAAAGATAGATTTGAGCGTACCAGAGAGCGCATTTTCACCAGCAAGCTTTTCTTTCGTCATCTCTTGTCCACTCATCGCAGACGATCGAAGTTTGGTCACTCATTCGAGGAGAGTTTTCTCATGGCTGGCATACTGCTTGACCACTTCTACCAAATTTGGGATAAGGTCATATCGATTTTGAAACATAGTATCGATAGCAGAAGATGATTCTTCGACGCTGTTTTTTGCACCGATAAGAGAGTTATAAACAACAATAGCAAAGAGTATAAGGACTCAGATAACTATAGCAATAATAAGAGTGAAATCCATAAAATAAAAAAAAATTAAGAAGTAGACAGAAGTAAGTATATACAAAAATCAAAAAAATCAAAAATATTTATTGTATCTTTTTGGTTTTATGTATGTAATAAGAAATAGAAATCTTTTTTCTTTGATGAGCATTTCCCTCTCACATAGAAAAGAAAAGAGTAGGAAAAATAAATTTATCATTCTTGCAGGCCAAGAATTTATTCGGGAAAGAAAGTATAAAAGAGGGAGATCCTGAATCAAGTTCAGGATGACAGGGACAGTAAGAAGCACAGAAACCTGGATCCCTGGTCAAGCCAGGGATGACAGGGGCCGCAGGGACAACAGGAACCAAATCCCCTTTGCTCGTTTCACTCGCCTTCCCCCTTTACAAAGGGGGCTTACAAAAAAATCCCTGCCCTCTAAATTCTAATTTCTAAAATCTACCTTCTAAAAACTAAAATCTAATCTCTAAATTCTAACTTCTATTTTCTCCTTTCAAAAAAAATTCGCACAAAATTCACATGACTCCTCTTGAAAAATACAAAATAATGAGTATGATGCGGAAAATATTTTTTCATCTCGTGAAACTCTCAATTCGTATCCCAATCATCACGGCTCTTATACTCTTTTTGACTCTTGGCGTCAATATTTTTGGACTCAAAAAATCGATTGATATCGCTCTGCCTATTTATATAGAAACAAAACAAGAACAGGCAAAAAAGACAGAACTTGACCCAAAAAAACTTGAAACTATTCTCTCTATTTCAAAACTCAATACGAGCAAAAAGATTCAATACAGCGAAGTTCTCAAAGAACTTAACTCTCTTTCGACCTCTCTCGAGAGCCTCTCAGCCAATCCAGAGCTCTATGTCGGAAAAAATGAGATTTTACCCAGCTCACAGGCTTTTTATGTAAGTGCAAGTTGATGATCTGACAAAACAGAAAGTCATCTTCATAAGGTTCTCTCTCTATTGTCACGCCCTTTTGATTTCGAAGCAAATTCACCAGAATGAATCCTTCTTCGTTCCATATTCTCTGATTTTCTCATAATCAATGGTTTGTGGTTTGCTCTTATACTTCTTTTTTACTTCTTTTGGATTCGTCACTTTTTTTCTCCGATCAATGTCATCATCAATCAACTTCAAGAACTCCTCCAAAATCCAGAAAATCAAAAAATTATATACAACAAAAAAGATGAATTTTATCCACTTATTCGGGCACTCAATAAACTGCGAGAAAGTCTGAATTCCCAAGAAAAAGTACGATCGCACTTTTTGGCAGACCTCTCTCACGAAATACGAACCCCTATCACTTCTATAAAATGCTACCTCGAATCCATCGAAAGTGGAGTGATGAAGCTCGATGATACCAGTATTCCTCTCTTCCAAAAGGAAATTGCTCGACTTATAGAAATTACCGAACAGATTATGTCGTACGAATCCCTTGTCAACGAACAGATGAGCGACACGAATAAAACTCATATTCCTCTCAAAAAAACCATGGACGAATTTATTGTCCAATATATCCCTCAATTTGAAAAAAACAAACAAACCATTACTCATTCATTTGATGAAAGTATGCAGATATTTGCTGATGAGAATCAGTACCGTCAGATTTTGCATAATATTTTTTCAAATTTTATCAAATATGCTGGAGTAAACACGAAACTTCGCTGTAGCTGTCAGGTTCGCTGAAAAAGATGATATTTAGTTTTTTCTGATAATTGAGTGGGAATTCCAGATGAATCTATTGATTTCGTGCGAAAAAAATTTTTTAAGTGAAATATGGACCGACATCAAAATTCAAAAAATCCTGTTTCTATGGGAATCGGACTTTCAATTATTGATAGAATCATGCTCCTGCATAATGGAACGCTTCAAATTCACAACAATCATCCTCACTGACTCGTTATTACTCTTTATTTTCCTTCTTATGAAAAAACTCATTAAATACACGGCACTGGCAAGCATATTTTGTGCCAGTGGATTCTATGCTTCATCTGCAATTGCTCTTGAAATGCCGCCGCTCGAGAGAGTGATGCAAGAGAATATCATCAAACAAAAGCAAGCAAAACAACAACCATCACAGATTCCAAAAATAGAAAAACCAAAAATAGAAAAAGAAGAACAAGAAGATCTTCCTCGAATTTTTTCGTATACCAAGATCAAAAAAGATGGGAATATCAAAATCTATAAGGCTCGTGAAGCTGAAATTTTTATCCAAGAGATCAAACTTATCGGAAAAACTCATATCAAATCACTTCTGACGAAACCAATCAGTTGGAACAAAGACATCAATGAAGGGGAACCTGAATTTGAACGAAAGAATATGAAATGATTTCTCAAATTGGCCCAGTGAAATCCTACTTCCATCATCAATTGACAATTTTTTAATGGAAATACCAACCCAACGACACTCTCTTTTGGACTCAAATCCGACGGCGAAATCAAAAGCGTATGAGCTGATAACCGATGACGTCAAAAGAAAATTCTCACTATCATAAACCGGCATATCAAAACACTTCCCTATTCATGGGAAAACTTTAGCAAAAAAACTGGTGCATTTGCTCTCGTCGGCTTTGATTTTAATATCCCAAACCGATCAAAAAGTCGAGTCGGGCGAAACTATCTGTGCCCAAAAAATGTAAATGCAAGAAATACCAGTCATACTCTTGTGAGTCTTTTTGGACAGGAGATGACTGATGAGGAATGACTCCAAGAACTCAAAAAATACGGATGTAAAAAAGAAAATATCATCAAACTTGATGGTGGTGGATCAGCTCGGTTTTGGCACAAAAATACAGCGCTCTTTTGATTTTCAAAAGACAAGCCAGACTACCGAACCATTCCACATATGATAGGATTTTACGAAAAGTAAAAAATAAACTTTCCGTGTTAAAAAAAGAGGATACAGAGAGGTATTCTCTTTTTTATAAAAACAAAAAAACGTGGTGGAATAATCTCATTTCTATGAGCATATTTCTGAATACAAAAAATATACAAAAATCCAAAATTCGCATTAAAAATCACACAAAAAAATGGAAAAAAATCAAGTATCTGATACTGGTAGGCTTGCAGGACTTTTTTTAAAAAAAGTTTTGACAAAATATGGTGTATTGAATATAAATAGTACCACAATATATTGTGTTTTTAGAAAAAAGTATTTTTTCTCATTTTTTATTTTTATTCTCTTAATTTTCCTTTTCTTCCCATGCCTTGCAATCAAGTCCGAAAGCGAAATGGCGAAACCATAGATTTCGACCGAAGCCGTATCGAAAATGCCATTCTTGCCGCAGTAAATTCTGTATGAGAAACTGATAAAAGTTTCGTTCCAACTGTCACTGATCAAATTATAAAAGACCTCGAACATGTCTATGAAGATATTTTCAAAGATAGAATCCCAAGTGTTGAAGATATCCAAGATATTGTCGAACGAAACCTCGTCAAGGCCAATAAATTTGAAGTTGCAAAACACTATATCCTCTATCGAGCTGAACAAAATGAAAAACGAGAAAAAGCCATAAAAAAGCTCATGCGAGAATTTAGCAAAAACAAACTTCAGGTCACAAAATCTGATGAATCCAAAGAAACATTCGATATTAACAAAATTGCAAAACTTTTTGATTTTGCAGTCAAATGATATGAAGAACACTGTGATTTCGAAGAATTTGTCGAAGCATTTAAACAAAATCTTGTCGAGGATATTCATACAAAAGATATTGCAAAAATCCTCGTCAAAGCCTGTGTAGACCTTGTTTCTGTCGATAATACCTACTGGGAAAAAATCGCAGGAAGATTAGCGCTTTTTGATCTCTACAAACAAGCCAGAAAAAATAGAAATATCTCTCACAAAGAAATTTACACGCCAGAATCATATCTTGATTTTTTCAAAAGCTATCTCGAAGAAGGGCTCTACTACAAGGACTTTATGAAATACTATAGCGAAGATGATATTCGAAAAGCCGGTGAATATCTCAAAAAGAAAGGAAAAAAACAAGACCTCGAATATGGATATACAACAGTGCTTTCTCTCTCAAAACGATACCTCCTCAATCCAAACAAAGTCGTGCGAGAACTCCCTCAAGAACTCTACATGTCAGTAGCCCTCTTCTATGCAATTCCAGAGAAAAAAGAAAATCGTATGGATTTTGCCTTCAAAGTCTATGATGCTTGTAGCAGTGGAAAAATCTCTCTGGCAACCCCTGCTCTCAATAATCCACGAACCAACTGGCATCAGCTGGCAAGCTGTTTCAAGATCAATGTCTCTGATGACCTACGAGGAATCTATCATGCTATAGAAAATGTCGCACAAATCTCTAAATATGGTGGTGGAGTTGGAATGTATTTGGGACACATTCGATCACAGTCTGCGACCATTCGAGGCAATAAATGAGCCGCTGGTGGCGTGGCGCCTTGGATTAAAGTCATCAATGATACAGCTCTTGCTGTTAATCAACTCGGACAAAGACTTGGTGCTGTTTCCGTTACCATTGATGTTTTTCACAGAGATATTTATGACTTTCTTGAACTTCAAACCGAGTCAGGAGATATCCGATCAAAGTCTTTTGATATTTTCCCAGCTATTTCTGTTCCGGATCTCTTTATGGAGCGAGTAGAAGCAGAGGCAGACTGGACTCTTTTTGATCCGCATGAGGTGTATACGCTCTACGGAAAACGACTTGAAGATACTTTCAATGAGGAATTCAAAGAATTTTATACGACACTTGAAAATGATGATCGACTTGAGCTCAAAAAAACCACCAAAGCAAAAGACCTCTTCAAAACATTCCTCAAAACAACAGTCGAAACAGGAATGCCATACGTCTTCTATCGAGATACAATCAATCGTCTCAATCCAAACAAGCATGCTGGAAATGTCTACTCAACGCAGCTATGTACCGAGATTTGTCAAAATACCAGCGAAACCAAATTTATCGAAGAAGTTATCGATGGAGATAAGGTTGTCATTTCATACGAACCAGGAGATCTTGTGACCTGTGTTCTCTCATCAGTCAATATTGCCAAAGTCAATACCGACAAAGAAATTGAAACTATTTTCCCAACTCTTACGAGACTTCTCGATAACCTGATCACGCTCAATCGTTTCCCAGTCGCTGAAGCTGGACGAACCAGCGAGCGATATCGATCTGTGGGTATTGGATATCTGGGACTTGCAGAGTACCTCGCAACTCGACAAATTGCCTATGATTCGCCGGAAGCTCGTGAAAAAGTCGATGCTCTCTTCGAAAAATATATGTACCATACCTACAAATCATCGGCAGAACTGGCTGGCGAGCGAGGAACTTACCCTCTCTACAAGTGATCAGAATATGATAAAGGAATCCTGCTCGGACGAAAACGAGAAAATTTCATCGAAGCATCGAAAGTCAAAAAACTTGATTGGAATATTGTTTTTGATCTCATCAAAAAAAATGGAGTCAGATTCTCATATCACAGTGCACCAGCACCAAATACCTCAACGGCTGGTATTGTCGGTACGACAGCTGCTCTCCTTCCGATTTACAAAAAATATTTTGTCGAGACCAATCTTGCCTCTCCAACCGTACGAATTGCTCCAAAACTCGATAGCGAAAATTTCTGGTATTACAAAGAGTATGTCAATATGGATATGAATGATGTTATCGATATGATGTCAACTATCTACAAATGGATCGATCAATCGATTAGCTTTGAATGGATGATAGACCCAGAGCGAGTCAGTCCTGCACAGCTCTATTCATACTATATGAAAAGTTGGAAACAAGGCATCAAAACCATTTACTACGTACGCTCACTCTCTGGTGAAGTCAAAGAAAAAGAAGAGTGCGTCAGCTGTAGTGGATAATATAGAGCAATAGGAAAAACTATTATTTTTCAGGCCAAAAATCCAGTTGGGGAAAAGAGATCCTGAAACAAATTCAGGATGACAGAGACCGCGGGAACCGAAGGAACCTGGATCCCTGGTCAAGCCGGGGATGACAGAGAAGGAAATCCTGAAATAAATTCTTAGATGACAGGGACGGCGGGGAACGGCGAGAATAAAATTCCTCCTCTCTAAAATCTAAATTCTAAAATCTAACTTCTAAATTCTAAATTCTAATTTTTACTCCTTATGACTCCTCATGAATATGATAAAATGCTTCGAAATCTCATTTTCGATCCAGATGGAGATGATGATCTCTCTCACCGTAAAATCATCAAAGGACATACAACCGGACTCTTCAATCTCAATAGCGTCAAATATCAATGGGCAAAATCACTCTACCAAGTGATGATAGGAAATTTCTGGGTTCCAGAAAAAGTCTCTGGACTCAAGGATGATGCACGAGATTTTAATGCAGTCCTCTCACCAGACGAACGAAGGGCCTATAAGTGAGTTCTTTCATTTCTTATTTTCTTGGACTCTATTCAAACGGTGAATCTTCCTAATTTTAATGATTATATCACCAGTCCTGAAGTCAACCTGATTCTTTCTATTCAGGCCTATCAAGAAGCGATACACTCTCAGAGTTATGCCACGATTCTCGAAACAGTTGTAACGCCAGAAGAGCGTGATGAAATCTACTATTTCTGGCGAGATAACAAAATCCTTTTAGAGCGAAATGAATATATCTGAAAACTCTATCAAGATTTCATCGATGATCCAAATGATGCAAGCTTTTTCAAAGGTATCATTGCTAACTTCCTCTTAGAGAGTATCTATTTTTATAATGGATTTGCCTTTTTTGATACGCTGGTTGATAATATGAAAATGCCGGCAACAGGACGAATGATTGCTTATATCCGCCGAGATGAACTGACACACGTAACTATTTTTGCAAATATACTTCGAGAAATCAAAAAAGAATATCCAAACATGTATGATGAAGATATGATTATCGACATGATGAAAACAGCGGTCAAACAAGAAATCAAATGGTCGACGCATATTCTGGGAAACAAAATCCCTGGAATCAATGGAAAAACCACAGAAGACTATACCAAATGGCTTGCAAATGAGCGACTGGCGATGATTGGTATCGATCCTATCTATCCTGATGCGATCAAAAATCCATACAAGCATCTCGAGCGACTCCAAGATCCAAATGCAGATAAAGGAAACTTTTTTGAAACAACTGTCATCAACTATACGCAGAGTTCTAGCATGGCAGGAAGTTGGGATTTTTAGGAAACTTCTCTTCTTTATTTCCTTAATATCTGATTTCAAAAAAAACACATCAAAAATCCCCAGCTGTATTCTAGGGATTTTTTTTGATGCCGTTCAATTAAGAGTATAGAAAGAAGCTCTGTATTTCTATTTCTTTTGACTTCTCATGAGCATAAGCATGATCCATCCTCTTTTCTCTTTCATGTTTGGTGTTGTGTTGGTGAGTATAGCAT
>PDWI01008794.1_pt1 | contig 12342 bp, 15 predicted proteins | sample 1430891 | NCBI WGS metagenome assembly PDWI01 (sample SAMN01162508, study PRJNA174530) | Oral metagenome, whole genome shotgun sequencing project. | biome: Marine environment; feature: Marine mammal; material: Swab sample of the gingival sulcus; isolation source: swab sample of gingival sulcus...
TGGGACTTTGGCAAACTGCGTTGTCAAAGCTGAAGATTCGGGAGATTGAGAAACGTACTGTGCCGTTTCAGCCTGGTGCGCTGCGATGGCTGCACGTACCTGTTTCAAGTGATACTTAAAGGTATGTAGGTTGACTTGATGAAGCTGACACCATTCTTTCTGGGTTAGACCACTGTTTTTCCAATCGGCCATGTCGTTTGCCCAGCGCTTTACGTTGATGGTTTTTGGTATCGTTTGTGCCATAGGTCCTCCTTGTCGTCTGGTCGTATAAAAAGACTAAGCTAAGGTAAAAAAGTGCAAAAAAGAATATATGCTTTTTTAGCCTTTTTTTACCTGCTTAGTCTAGTTTACATTTTTTGACGGCAAATACAAGCCACCGGTCTTTTACCACGTACGATTTCTTTCATTGATAGGTCTTATGAATTATTAAAAAATATATATATTTGACAAATATTGTCGATTAGTACTTTTCAAATAGTGCTACTTTTGATACTATAATTATAGTGTGTATACAAAATACTGTTATTAAAATGATGCCACTGGCGTCGAACGAATTACTAAAATGTATTAAGGCGTATTATTTAACATTTAGTAATTAAACAAAGAGGAGAAAGTATGAGCATGATGTCTTTTAAGGGTGGCATTCATCCACCTCATGCCAAAAGCTCTACCGAGCACAAGGCGACAGAAGTTGCTGTGCGCGATGAAGTTAAGCTGGGTCAATTAATTGGCGAACCGGTTTCTTTTGTTGCGGCGCCAATTCACAGCAGTGTTTCTGGTAAAGTCGTTAAGGTTGCAAAAGCGCCAATTGCCGGCGGTGAAGAAACGTGTGTGATCATTGAAAACGATTTTAATGAAACGCTCGACGACTCAGTTAAACCATTTGGCGATTTCAGCCAATTTAAACCAAAAGAAGTGATTAATATTATTCAAGACGCTGGCATTGTTGGCATGGGCGGTGCTGGTTTTCCGTTGCATATAAAACTATCGCCACCCGATGACAAAAAAATTGATTATGTCATCTTAAACGGCGCCGAGTGTGAACCCTATTTAACGCCAGACCATCGCCTGATGCTAGAAGACCCCGCTTCAGTGGTTTACGGCATTAAAGCCATGATGTATGCCCTAGGTGTTGAACAGGGCTATATTGGCATAGAAGACAATAAACTCGACGCCATTGAAAAAATGAAACAGGCAGTTGGCGATGACACATCTGTTCAAGTTGTCAAACTGCATACTAAATATCCGCAAGGGGCAGAAAAGCAGTTAATTTATGCTTGTACAAAGCGCCAAGTTCCCTCCGGTGGCTTGCCGATGGATGTCGGCGTCGTCGTGTCGAACGTCGCCACGGCCTCAGCAGTTGCCCAGCGCTTTATAAAAGGCATGCCATTAGTACAACGCATTTGTACGGTAACTGGTAGCGCCATTACTGACCCCAAAAATCTATTAATTAAAGTCGGCACGCCGATTAACGAAATTATCGAACAATGCGGCGGCTATGCTGAACAGCCCGGCAAATTAATACTGGGCGGGCCGATGATGGGCTTGTCACAGCAGACAGACGAATTGCCGGCTACCAAAACGACATCTGGCGTGTTGGTCTTTAGCAAAGCAGAAGGCGAACTCCCCGAGCCTGAACAGTGTATGAAGTGTGGTAAATGTGTTGATATTTGCCCAGCCTTTTTACAGCCACTATACATTAGTGCCTACGCCTTACAAGATAATTTTGAAAAGGCGCAAAGCTATGGTGCGCTCGATTGTATCGAGTGCGGCTCGTGTTCATTTATATGTCCGTCAAAGCGTCCGCTATTGCACTCTATCAGAGTGGCTAAGCGCGAAATAATCGCTCAGCGCAGACGGTCAAGATAAGAGGAGGGAAACATGCAAAACAGACTTTTAGTATCGTCGTCACCGCATATCAGATCAAAAGAATCGGTACAGTCGGTGATGCGCGATGTATTAATAGCCCTAGTGCCGGCAACTGCCTACGGCATCTATATATTCGGCATCAAAGCAGCCATTTTGGTTGCCATTGCGATCGGCGCAGCCGTCGGCACTGAAGCCTTTATACAGGGCGTAATGCGCAAACAAAAAATTACCATTTCAGACCTCAGTGCGGCTGTTACCGGCTTGCTTTTAGCCATGAATATTCCGGTCAGTGCACCGTGGTGGCTGGCATTAATTGGCTCTATATTTGCCATTGCCATTGTCAAACAGGCTTTTGGCGGTTTGGGGCACAACTTTATGAACCCAGCGCTTGCGGCGCGCGCCATGTTAATGGCATCGTGGCCAGTACAGATGACCACTTGGACAGCACCGGGCGTCGACGCCGTCAGCACGGCAACGCCGTTGGGCATTATTGCCGAAGGTGGCGCCACCTCACAATTACCCGATATTTTTTCAGCCTTTGTTGGCAATATTGGCGGTTGTATTGGTGAAACGTCGGCACTACTGCTGTTTTTAGGTGGCCTATACATGATATATCGCGGTGTGATTACCTGGCGCATACCAGTTGTTTACATTGCAACTGTCTTTGTATTGGGCTTTTTATTACAGGGCTTTGATGTATATATGGCTGCTTATCAGATTGTTGTCGGCGGTTTAATGCTCGGTGCATTTTTTATGGCAACCGACTATGCCTCATCGCCAGTACACGCGAAAGGTCAATTAATATATGCGTTCGGCGCCGGCTTATTAACCATATTAATTCGCGTATTTGGCTCACTACCCGAGGGCGTATCCTATTCAATTTTATTAATGAATGTGGCCACGCCGCTAATCGAAAAGTACACGGCACCTAAAGTGTTTGGAGGTGCAAAGTCATGAAAGAAATTATAAAATTAGGCTTAATTCTATTTATTATATCAACAGTAGCGGCTGTATCGTTAGCGGCAACTAATTCAGTTACCGCGCCGATTATTGCCGAACAGCGCGCCATGAAAAGTGAAATGGCGCGCAAAGAAGTATTGCCGACAGCTGAAAGCTTTGAAAGAGTTGAAGACGGCTACGAATCGCAAGTTAGCAATGCCGACGGTGTCGTTGTACCGGTTGTTGAAGTTTACAAGGGCATTGCCGGTGGGCAGACAATTGGCTATGTTGTAAAAACAGCTCCTGGTGGCTATGGCGGTGCTGTCGAAGTGGTTACTGGTATAGCAGACGGTAGTATCAGTGGCGTGCGCGTTGGCAAACACCAAGAGACACCGGGCTTAGGCGCAAAATCGACATTACCCGATTTTTATGGCCAGTACGACGGTAAAAATGCGGCCGATGTGCGCGTTAACAAAACGCAGTCTTCAGACACAGAAGTGCAGGCCATTTCTGGTGCAACAATAACATCAAAAGCTGTCACGGCAGGGGTTAATGCCTCAGCTGCCATAGCTGAATTACTTAAATAGAAGGAGGGTGACGTGAATATCAAAAATTTGACCAATGGTCTTGTAAAAGAAAACCCCATATTCGTTCAACTCCTTGGTATGTGCCCGACATTGGCCGTTACGACATCGGCAGAAAATGGCATGGGTATGGGCTTGGCGACAACTGCCGTATTAGTGCTCGCCAATATCGTAATCTCATTAATTAGAAAACTGGTGCCATCAAAGATAAGAATTCCCATTTTTATCGTTGTAATCGCTTCGTTTGTTACCATTATCGGCATGTTAATGGAAGCCTACGTTGGCGCCTTGTACGACTCGCTCGGTTTATTTATACCGCTAATCGTCGTCAACTGCTTAATATTGGCGCGGGCAGAGGCGTTTGCCTTTAAAAACGGCGTCATTGCGTCGGCCTTTGACGGCATCGGCATGGGCTTAGGGTTTACGCTGGCCTTGACGATACTGGGGTCAGTAAGAGAATTCTTTGGCAATGGTTCAATATTTAATATTACATTGTTGGGCGAAGGCTACAAACCAGCGCTTATTATGATACTGCCACCTGGTGCATTTTTAACCTTGGGCTTACTATTGGCGCTTTACAATGTCGTTAAAGCTAAACAGGCAAAGGCATAGGAGGGCAAAATGGATATCGGAAATCTATTTATCATATTTATTGGTGCAATCTTAGTCAATAACTTTGTACTTAGCCGTTTCTTGGGTATCTGCCCGTTTTTAGGCGTATCGAAACAAGTTGAAACGGCAGCCGGTATGGGTATGGCAGTAACTTTTGTTATGACGATGGCCGGCATCATTACATGGTTAATTCAAAAGTTTATACTAGAAACATTACATATTGAATTTTTGCAGACAATTGCCTTTATATTGGTTATTGCTTCGCTTGTTCAGTTCGTTGAAATATTCTTACAAAAGGCGTCGCCAACCCTCTATCAGGCACTCGGTGTGTTTTTACCACTGATTACAACCAACTGCGCTGTACTCGGTTTGGCACTGCTTAACATTCAATTTAAATACAATTTATTGCAGACAATCGTGCATTCAATTGGCGCTGCACTCGGTTTTTCGCTGGCCATTGTCTTGTTTGCCGGCATCAGAGAAAAGCTGGAATTATCAAATATACCAGAACCGTTTAAAGGCTTTCCAATTGCCCTATTGACGGCCAGCTTGATGTCAATGGCGTTTTTCGGCTTTGCCGGTTTGGTGTAGGGGGAGACAACTATGGATGTGATGAGTATCATAAAATCAGGCTTGAGTTTAGGCACAATGGGGCTACTGTTTGGTGCAGGGTTGGCCTATGCGTCGCAAAAGTTTGCCGTCGAAATAGACCCCAGAGCAATACAAATAAGAGAAGCCTTGCCATCGGCCAACTGCGGTGGCTGTGGTTACCCGGGGTGTGACGGCTTTGCCAATGCCGTAGCAGCGGGTGAGGCGCCCGTTAATGGTTGCCCAGTTGGTGGTGCCGAATGTGCCGCTAAACTGGCAGAAATCATGGGTGTAGAAGCTGCCACAGGCACCAGACAAGTAGCACGCGTGCTCTGTAAGGGGCATCGCAATTGTTCTGTGACTGTTTACGATTATAGTGGCATTACCGATTGCCGGGCAGCCCATATGTTAAATGGCGGCGACAAGGCCTGTAAATACGGCTGTATGGGGTATGGCACCTGCGTGCGCGCCTGTGCCTTTGATGCCATTCATATTAATGAAAACGGCATTGCTGAAGTCGACCCTGAAAAGTGCGTTGCCTGTGGTGCTTGTTTAGAAGCATGCCCCAAAGACGTTATCGGTTACGTGCCCTATGGTCATAAAATTATCGTCGATTGTAATAATAAAGAACGCGGCGGTCACGTTAAGAAAAACTGCGACGTTGCTTGTATTGCCTGTGGCATGTGCGTTAAAACCTGTAAGTTTGATGCCATTCACCTCGTCAAGAACGTCGCTGTGATCGACTACGAAAAGTGCGTGTCTTGTAAAGCCTGTGCGCAAAAGTGCCCAACTGGCGCAATCGCGGGTAAAATCGTCAGGCCACCCAAGCCTAAACCGGCAGCAAAACCAAAACCAGCGCCAAAACCAGCAGATGCTGATGCGGCAGCTAAGCCGGGTGAAAAAGTGGCGGCTAAGTCAGTAGACAAATCAACAGAAAAGTCACAAGTTAAAGCAGCAGAACCACAAGTAACGGCTGAAAAGGCTAAAGCAGAAAAGCCAGTCAAAAAAGAGGTAGCGAAGCCAGTTGAAAAAGTAGCGACTAATGCAGCAGAACAGTCAGCAGAAAAACCACAAGTTAAAATAGCAGAACAGCAAGTAATAGCTGAAAAGTCAAAAGCAGATAAACCGACAGTCGACAGTTCAAAGCTCAATTAAGTTAAACAAAAACCCGTTTACAAGCGTAAGCGGGTTTGTTTTTAATATATCATTTCTACCAAATAATGCAACATTATGTCATTTCTAGAATTGTCGTAAATCTTCAGCAGTTATTTCGACCCACACGTCGACTTGTCATTTCGACCGTAGCAGCGCAGCTGCGGAGTGGAGAAATCTCGCTTTTGCATTTGACTTTGCTTTTCATGCGCTTTGCGCATTTCACCAAACTGCTTGCAGTTGGATTTCACGTCGTGCGTAGTACTATATTTCATGTAGATGCCGTATTTGCATCTGTATTTCATTGAAAAACGCCTGCGTTTTTCTGGGTGCCAGGTTGCATTAAAAAACATCAAAATCAGTCTATTAGATTGTCAATAGGGCTTATTAGGCTATTATTAAGGTGAAAGGAGTGCTGATATGGCTAAAGTAAGTACCAATATTAATCTTGACCCAGAACTAAAAAAGGCGGCAAAATTACTATTTGATGACCTCGGTATGGACATGACAACTGCCGTTACCATTTTTTTAAAACAAGCAGTAAGAAATCAGGCAATTCCGTTTGAAATTACGCGCGCTGTGCCAAACAATGCAACATTAGAAGCACTCAGTGAATACGATGAGATGAAAAGTAATCCAGATAAATATAAGCGCTATTCTAGTTTTAAACAAGCGATGGAAGGCGATATTTAGTGGTGTATTTAGGCTTTTTGTAACTATTTAGTCAAATTGTCATTTCTAGAAGCCAAAATTAAAAATTTTTTATTGCGATTAATACGAAAGCATTTCACTTTAGTCATTGGGTGGCTGTAATTTTTTATGAGGCAGCGATACGCTCAAAACCTTCTGACAATCGCCAACGATGTCATTTCGACCGTAGCAGCGCAGCTGCGGAGTGGAGAAATCTCGGGTTTTTAAACTATAGAACGACAAGGTGTTAGGTGGTACTTAGGTTCACATTCAGACTTGTTTTAATTAAACCACATTAACAGAGTATATTCTTTGTTTATAGGGGGTGTTGTAATGCAAACAGAAAAAGTATTTAAAAGTGGCAACAGTCAAGTGGTTAGAATTCCTAAGAATTTTAATGTAAGCGATGAAGAGCTATATATTCAAAAGATTGGCAATACGATTATTCTGACACCAATAAAAGATATCTGGAAAGATTTTGAACACAGTATTGAAAATTTTTCAGATGATTTATTCGAAGATGGCAGATGATGCCGAAAATTTTGGCCGTATAAGAGCATACTTAAATAAAAAGGGAACACCGATTGGCGCGTACGACTTACAACTTGCCGCGCAGTGCTTATCAAGAGATATGTGTATGATAACAAATAATGTAAAAGAATTTGAAAGAGTACCACTTCTAAAGTATGAGAATTGGATAGATTAAGGCTTTACTTTTTGAACCTGGCACGATTGTGTAGTTAAGATTTTATTATGCTATTTAAATCAAGTTTTCTAAAAAAGAAAAGGTGTCTATTAGTTCTTTAGTATAATTTGATTTGGGTTTTGTTAATACTTTTTCTGTGTCACCATAAGACATAACATTACCATCTTTTAAAACTAAAATACTATCAGTAAAATATGAGGCAATACTTAAGTCATGAGTAATGTACATATATGAAATTCCGGTTTGCAATTGAATGTCAAGTAGCAGATTCATAATGTTATATTGTGTAAATGCATCTAACATAGAAGTTGGCTCATCTAAAATTAGTAATTTAGTATTTAGACTCAAGGCCCGGGCTATAATTACTCTTTGGATTTCACCGCCTGATAGCTCATTGGGAAAACGATTTAAAAAATCGTTTTTAATTCTGACCATTTCTAAATTTTTACTAATAGTCAATTGCCAATCCGTATCAATTTTATGTATTTTGAGTGGTTCTAACAAATTATCTTTGACTGTCATATGCGGATTTAATGAAGTTGCTGGATGCTGAAAAACAATTTGAATATCTTTTTTTAGTTTTTTTAAATTTACACCTTTATAATCATCAATATTTTTAGACATAAATAGAACTTCACCACTATCAGCTTTAATTAAATTTAAAACAATTTTAGCTATTGTGCTTTTGCCGGAACCAGATTCACCAATGATGCCAATAGTTTTCCCTTTTTTTAAATCAAAGCTGACATTATTCAGGGCTTTTAATTTTCTTTTTTTAATGATACCGCTTTGATAGGTTTTTGAGATATTCTTAAATTGTAAGATCACCTGATTTTCCTTTCAATTTTTTAATATAGTCTTTTTTAAAACATTTTTTGGGAATAGAGTCAATTAGTAACTTTGTATATGGGTGTTGGGGGGTATTAAAAATCATGTCAGAATTATTAAATTCAATGATTTTTCCATCCCGCATAACAGCAATATCATCACAGAGACCACTCGCAAAAAATAAATCATGTGTAATAATTAACATCGAAGATTTAACGGAAAATTCTGCTAACATTTCAAACACGTTTTTTCGAATAACTGCATCTAAACCTTTAGTTGGTTCATCAGCAATAATCCATGGTGAATTTAAAAGTACACCAAAAGTTGAAACTATTCTTTGTTTAATTCCACCACTGAGTTGAAATGGGTATTTTTCAAATAAATCCTCGGCATTAGAAAGTCCCATTCTTGTTAATAAATCAGTTATCATTTGGATTTTGCGATCTCTAGGTATCTTTGTATGGGCATCTAATAATTCTTTCATTTGGATTTTATTTTTTAAAACTGGATTTAAAGATAAATCAGGGTTTTGGGGAATATAAGCAATTTCTTTTCCGCGTATTTTTTGGATTTGTTTTTGATTTAGTTTTAAAATATCGACGCCATCATATAAAATACTACCTCTTGTATAAGCATTTTTAGGATTCAAATGTAAAATTGCAGAAGCGAGTATTGATTTTCCGCTACCAGATGCACCAACAATTCCAGTCACGCGATTGGGTTTGATGGTCAAAGAAACATCATCAACAGCTATTATAGTATTATTAGCAAAGGAAACCGTTAAGTTTTTTATTTCGATTGAACTTGTCATCTAATTCTACTCCGCTTTATACTTTCGATTGGCTAGATTATCTCGAATTATTTCCGCCGTATAATTAATGCCTAAGGAAATAACTAACAGTGTTAAGCCTGGTGCAATAATCAGTATTGGTACAGTTCTGAAATATCCTTTTGCTTCATTAATCATACCGCCCAAATCAGGAGTCGGCGGTTGAATGCCAAGCCCTAAGTAACTAAGACCAGCAATAGACAACATGGAACTTGCAATTCGCTGAGCAAAGACAATCAATAAATCTTGAAATACAGTAGGAAAAATATATTTTGCCATAATTCGAAAATTACTGGCACCGATTGTAAGAGCGCCAATTACATAATCTTCTTCTTTAATCTTCATAACTTCACCGCGGACTAATCTTGAAAATCCAGACCAGGAAGTTAGTACAATGGAAATTATTAAAGATAAATAACCGCCACCCATCATTGCTGAAATTGCTAGCATTACAGATGTAGAAGGTAAACCATGTAAAATACTGGTTAGGCTTGTAATAATATAATCAAGCCAACCACCATAATATCCTGCCAACATGCCTAATAGTGTTCCCAAACTGAGAGATAAAAATGTTGCTAAAATGGCTAACAGTAAAGATACCCTTACAGCTGAAATTAAACGAGAGTATGTATCTCTGCCTAATGCGTCTGTGCCAAGAATATGTTCTTGGTTCATTCCTAACAAGCTATGGCCCATGTCTATTTTTAGCGGGTCATGAGTACAAAGAAAATTGCTAAATAAGCCCATAGTTATAACTATTACCGCTAAAAAAATAAAAAAAAGAGGGAGCCAATGTATTTTTTGCTTCATTGTACACCTCTCTTAATTTTAGGATTTACAAAGTAATAAATTAAGTCGACCAAAAGATTAATTAGTACAAAGGTTAATCCTGTAACCAGAACATATCCCTGTAAAACTGGATAATCTCGCAGAGCTAGAGCTTCAAGGGCATATTTGCCAATGCCACCAATTGCAAATATATTTTCGATAATAACAGAACCACCCAGTATTGAACCAAAATTAGTACCCAAAAGAGCAATAACTGGAATAATTGCATTTTTTAAACCGTGATGGACAAATACATAATTTTCAGATAAACCTTTGGAACGAGCTGCATTTAAGTATTCAGCATTTTCTTGGTTTAAAATTTGAGCTCTAGTTAATCTGGCAACACTACCAATAGAACTGATTGATAAAGCAACTGAGGGTAAAATCATAGTTTTGATACCGTCAACACCGCTGGTGGGAAGTAATTTTAATTTTTCTGAGAATATTGCCATCAGAATTATAGAGAACCAAAAAGAAGGTACCGATACGTATACAATTGACAAAAAGCTTTTGATTGTATCAATAAAACTACCCTTATAAATAGCCATAATTATACCAGAACTAATTCCTAAAGAGGTAGTTAAAAAAATAGATATAAAAGCTAACCTAAACGTATAGGGAATACGTTGTTTTAACTCTAATATAATAGGTCTTTTTGAGTGAAAAGAAATACCTAAATCGCCACAAGCAGCATTTTTAAGCCAATTTATATACTGCTCATGATAAGGTAGATTTAAGCCTAATCTCTCTCGCATTATTTCAATTTGTTCAGGTGTAGGGTTATATTCACCCCCAGCACCAAGTGCTATATCGACAGGATCCCCCGGCATAATAATGCCGAGGGTAAACGCCACTAGACTAATACCAATTAAAACGGGAATTGCACCTAATATTTTTTTTATTATATATTGACACATATCCCGCTCCCTTTCTTATTATTTGGATATGGATCACTTATAATATTAATGGTTCCATTTAACATTGTATAAAGTCACGCCAGTCCATTTTGCATCATAACCGCTTATATCAGGGCTAGATGCAACAGTTGTATCAACACCAAACAGTGTAACAATAGGTACTTTTTCTGCACTTATCTGTTGCAGTTTTAGATACAGTTCTTTTCTTTTTTCAATATCAAATGTTTGAGCTAGTTCATCGACTAGATTATTACACTCTTCGTCGTAAAACAACATGCCATATCCCTTGTTGATGAAACCATCTTTGTGCATAAACATCTTGAACATTGTAGCTGGATCGGCATTATTCATACCTTTAAAACTCATTGCAATATCAAATTCACCAGCTTGAGTACGCTTTTTTTGTGCAGGCCATTCCATAATTTCAATTTTGGCATCAATTCCAATTTCTTGTAGATTGGCTACGATTAATTGAGCATCTAATTTATATTGGTCACGACTGATCAAAGAAATTTCCAGTTTTTTACCCCCTAAGACTTCATTAACTAAGCTTTTAGCTTTTTCTAAATCTCTTTTATGAGGGGTTTCAACATAAAATACACTAAAAGGTGATAAAACATTAGAAGAGATTTGTCCATAGCCACCATATAAATCGTCTAATAGCGTTTCTCGATCAACTGCTAACGAAACCGCTTGGCGCATACGAACATCATTAAATGGGAATTTATTACAATTAAGCATTAGATAATGAATGTTTGCTGAAATTTGCGATGAAATATTAAAGCCCTCTTTTTCCAGTTCTTTACAAGCTAATGGCTGAATGGCACGATTATCATAAACCGCTTGAATTTCGCCAGATCTAAGCGCAGCAACTCTGGTGTCATGGTCAGGAATCATACGCACTTTAATATATTTTGCTTTTGCTTTTTCACCCCAATAATTATCATATCTCTCCAACATCGTGTATTGTTCTGGAACGTGTTCGATTAATTTAAATTGACCAGTACCGACCACGTATTTATTAAATATTCCAGTTTGTTCATCAAAACAAGTTGGACTAACCATTGCACTACCCCAATTTAACATCGTATAAGGTAACGTTGGAATGGGATTTTCAAATACTAATTCAAATGAATAATCACCAGTTTTGTTTATTTCTAATAAACCGGGATAAGTTTTATTAATATCCAATGAGAAAAATGTACTAGATGCAGGACTTATTTTTTTCCATCTTTCAAAGTTTTTTAATACAACATCGGCATTAAATTTTGTTCCATCTGAAAATTCAACACCTTCACGTAAAACAAAACTCCATTTTTTAGCATCTTCACTTTTCTCCCAGCTAGTTGCCAACATGGGTATTATTTCCCCAGCATTATTTTCACCAATTAGGGGTTCCCAAACATATAAATTTAAATTTGTCCAATATGGATCTTCGTTGCCACGACCAACATCACGATAACTGGCGATGACAATTGGTGTATCCTGATCAAACGCTTTCTCATTATTTTTTGTGTCTGAAGCCTCGGCTGTCGTAACCGGAGCACTTACAGAAGATCCAGCAGCTCCACTTGTTGATTCACTACTTGTGTTTTCATTAGAATTTGAACAAGCAACTAAAGCTAAACAAAATACTAAACAAAGCAAAATAAGTAGGTTTTTATTGGTTTTTTTGAACATTAGAACTCCTTTCTCTAAACATAATATTAGGCGTTTGCGAAACGCCACAACCCGCTAAATTGCAGGATTTTTTTCGTCTAAAAAGGTATAACTCCTCACCAAAATATGATAAAATAGAGT
>PDWI01008242.1_pt1 | contig 12341 bp, 8 predicted proteins | sample 1430891 | NCBI WGS metagenome assembly PDWI01 (sample SAMN01162508, study PRJNA174530) | Oral metagenome, whole genome shotgun sequencing project. | biome: Marine environment; feature: Marine mammal; material: Swab sample of the gingival sulcus; isolation source: swab sample of gingival sulcus...
TCAAAAAAATAAAAATAAGAAAGCAAATAGAAATAAACAAATAAATAAAAAGCCTTACAAAATCCAACTATGGAATAGTCTTGGTTTAGTAAAAGAGGTAACAACAGACCAAGAAGAGTACCAACTCTCTTTACAAGGTCTTCCTGCTGGTTTTTACTATGTGCATATCATCAAAGGAAAAAAGACAACAAGAAAACAGTTAATCATAAAATAGTGAAATAGGAAAATTATAAAGACAATAAATATAGGGGCGAAAAATATTTCGTCCCTATAATTTAATAAAATAAATTTTTTATTGTAGTTTTGTATTTCATAAAAAAGTATGATTGACCAAGCGACCATAGATAGAATATACAATGCTATTCAGATAGAAGATGTTGTAGGAGATTACGTTTCTTTAAGAAAAAGAGGGGTTAATTTATTGGGATTATGTCCATTTCATGATGAGAAAACACCTTCCTTTACCGTTTCTCCTGCCAAAGGTATTTTCAAATGTTTTGGCTGTGGAAAAGGAGGAAATTCCGTTCATTTTTTAATGGAACACGAGCAAATAAGTTATTATGAGGCTCTTAAACAGTTAGCACGAAAATACAATATTGAAATTGTAGAAAAAGAATTAACTGACGAGGAAAAACAAGCCAAAAATGATAGAGATAGTATGCTACTTGTAAACGCATACGCTCAAAAATATTTTGAAAATATACTTCACAAACATATTGACGGAAAATCAATTGGATTAAGTTATTTTAAGCAACGAGGATTTAGAGAGGATATTATAAGAAAATTCCAACTCGGATATTCGTTAGATGAACGAGATATTTTTACGCAAGAAGCAATCAAATCGGGATATAAAAAAGAGTTTCTTGTTAAAACAGGACTGACAATTGAGGGAGAAAATTATGTAGTAGATAGATTTAGAGGACGAGTAATGTTTCCAATACATTCTATCTCTGGAAAAGTAATTGGTTTTGGTGGTCGGGTACTTGGTTCAGCAGAAAAGAGTGCGAAATATCTAAACTCTCCTGAATCAGAAGTTTATCATAAAAGTCGTGAATTATATGGAATTTATTTTGCCAAACAAGCAATTGTTAAGCAAGATAGATGTTATCTTGTAGAGGGTTATACTGACGTTATTTCTATGCACCAAAGCGGTATTGAAAATGTGGTTGCTTCATCAGGGACTTCATTAACCGAAGGTCAAATTCGTCTTATTCATCGGTTTACGGAAAATGTAACAGTAATCTATGACGGAGACTCGGCAGGGATAAAAGCCTCTCTTAGAGGAATTGATTTGCTATTGGCAGAAGGTATGAATATCAAAGTGATGCTTTTACCAGAAGGCGAAGACCCTGACTCCTTTGCTCAAAAAACAGAAGCATCAGATTTTATCAAAAAAGTAGAAAATGACTCTGTTGATTTTATTCGTTTCAAATGTCAATTACTTTTAGAAGATGCTGGAAATGACCCTATAAAACGAGCAAAATTAATTACCGATATTGTAAAAAGTATTGCTACTATTCCTAATCAAATCATTAGAGCGGAATATGTGAAAGAAACCAGTCTAATACTAAATGTAGAGGAAAGGATTCTTTATCATGAAATTAACAAACAGAAGAAAAATAAAAAAACAACTAAATTTACACCTAAAAAACAATTAGCAGATACACCAAAAGAAGAAGAACCTACTCGTTCAGCAACTGCTAATATCAAAGGTAAAAAACTTTTTTATGAAGAAGAAAAACAATTGATTCGTATGTTAATTATGTACGGAGATATGATACTATTCAGTGAGGTGGACGAAGAGAATGGCGAGAAAAATGAGATTAGTGTTGGAGAATATATTTTCATGGAATTGGAAACCGACAAAATTATTTTAAGTAATCCTATTTTTGAATTGATAAGAAAGGAATATCAACAAAAGATGGAAAATGAAGAAAAAGTGAATTTTCATCAATTTTTCATCAATCATTCTAATGCTGAAATAAGCAGAACAGCGATAGAACTTTTGACACAGAAATATGAGTTAAGCAAAATCCACTCCAAACAGCAGAAAATAGAGACAGAAGTAGATAAAATAGAGAAACTTATTCCACGTTTTATCTATGAATACAAATTGGCAATTATTATGCAAAGAAGAAATGAGAAAATGCTAGAAATTAAACGTGCCAATGAAGAGCAAAATATAAAAAAAATAGAGCAATTGATGAGCGAGATTAGAGATATAGACAATGTTAAAATATTATTGTCTAGTGAGTTGGATAGAGTGATAAATTTAATATAAAAAGTATCATTAATGAGTTCACTATTACAAGAATATCATTTGTTTTTGAAAATGGAAAAATCTCTTTCTGACAACACAGTTTCTGCCTACCAAAGAGATTTGAAAAAGTTATTTCTCTATTTAGAAGAAGCACACATTGAACCATTAAAAGTAAAATTAGAGCATTTAAGGGATTTTCTTATAGAAATAAATCAAGCAGGTATTAGTGCTAGATCACAAGCAAGAGTTGTTTCAAGTATAAAATCATTCTATAATTTCCTAATTTACAAAAATAAAATAGAAAATGACCCAACAGAACTTTTGGAAAGTCCCAAAATAGGATTACGATTGCCTGATGCATTATCAACAGAAGAAATAGATAAAATGATTGATGCCTTAGACATGTCCAAGCCAGAATCTACTCGCAATCGTGCAATTATTGAAGTGCTTTATGGTTCGGGAGTTCGTGTTTCTGAATTGATAAACATTGAACTCTCTAAAATTTATTTCCAAGAAAAATATATGCTTATTGAAGGGAAAGGTAGTAAACAACGACTTGTACCTCTTTCTAATGAATCATTAAAACAGATAAATCTTTGGCTATTAGATAGAAATAAATTAAAAATCAAAAAAGGAAATGAAGATTATCTCTTTCTTAACCGTAGAGGAAGTCAGATTTCTCGTGCCATGGTGTTTGAAATGGTAAAACAATTAGCCCTCAAAGCCAATATTCAAAAGAGAGTAAGTCCACATGTTTTTAGACACTCTTTTGCTACCCACCTTCTTGAAAATGGAGCAAATCTACGTGTTATTCAACAACTGTTAGGGCATGAATCCATTACTACAACAGAATTATATACTCATATGGATATTAAGCAGTTAAGACATACTATTGAAAATTATCACCCAATAAATAAAAGATAATGAAACAATATAAATTCTCTTTTTTATTATTGATATTTTTTCTTTCTACAACTAAAATTGTAGCACAAGAAACCGTTGTTATAGGGCAAGTAGTTGATAAATATGATAAAAAACCATTACAATTTGTAAGTGTCTATTTTCAAGGAACTAATTCTCACAAACAAACGAATAAAGAGGGATATTTTTTAATACGAAATAAAGGAAAAGAGACAACGTTAGTGTTTTCTTTAATGGGATACAAAAAAGAAAAAGTAGAAATAAAACAAGGTTCTAACGTAGCCGTTCAGATAGAGTTAGAAGAGGATATAAATGTTTTAAATGAGATTTTAATAATTCCTTCTAAATATAATCCTGCATTGAAAATATTAAAGAAAGTACGCAAAAATAGGTCTAAAAATAATATCAATGCTCCGACAAAAGGAGTAGAACAACATGTAGTTTTCTTAAGTAAAGGAGGAAACCGCTGGCAGAAAAATAGAATTTTCAAAAAATTAAGTTCAGCAAGTATGAGTTCCAAAGATTCTCTTTTATTAGTGCCACTTTATATGAAAGAGATAAAATTCTATCAAGGAAAAAAGAACCGAGAAGTGATTACAGAAAATCGTTTTAAATCTTCTGAAACATCTATTTTGAGTATTGAGAGTTTGTTAAGAAGAATGGATAAACGAATTAATTTTTATGACAATTCTATTAATATAATGGGAAAAAGTATGATTAGTCCATTGGCAAATATAAGTAACTCTTTTTACCGTTATTATTTAATTGATAGTGTCTTCACCAAGAAAGGAAGAAAGGAATATCGTATTGATTTTAGAACAAAAAACAATAAAAATTTAGCCTTTAATGGTACTATGTATATCGATTCCACAACATATGCACTTACACATATTACCGCCCAACTTCCAAGACAAGCCAATTTGAATTTTATACACAATCTTAAAATTAATCAAAACTACACTCCTTTTTCTACGTTTTTCACACTTTCAGAAAGCAACACCACGTGGAATTTAACTTATGATTTACTAAAAGTAGGGAATAATCGTCCAGCAGAGTTATTGTTGAAAAATAGTATTCAAACAGACTTAAATTATGAAAAAAGGATTTTAAAAGATAGTGTACCTGTATTTGCAGATACAGAATATTCTGAAGAAATGCTTAAAAATAAAATGACCAAGTTACAGAAAAATCCTATCTTTAAGGTAGCAAGTTTTTTAGCAGATATAGGACTCACCAGTTATATGAAAGTTGGTAAGATAGATATAGGAAGAATGGATAATCTTATACAACATACAAGTATGGAAGGATATAGATTTTCATTTCCTTTTAGAACTAACGAAAATTTCTCTAAAAAAATAATGATAGGAGCATTTGCAGGATATGGAATAAATGATCACAAGTGGAAATATGGAGTAAATCTTGCTTGGAAGCCCTCTTTTTTAGATAAGAAAACCATTTTAGGAATATCTTATGTAGATGATTACCGAGATTTACAATTTGAATACAGTAAATTTTCTTGGTACAACAATCCATTAGCGATGAGTGGACGCAACTTTATTTCAAAATTCCTATCATTTGGAACCATCAACTCTTATGTGAGTAGAAGAAAAGAATTTGCTGTATCTTTGAAACACGATTGGAGTAAAAATATTGAAAGTGGACTGATTTATAGAAATATTACTTATTTACCCAACAAAGTCCTTACTTTAACACAACAAAAGAAATCCTACTCAGCACTTCATACGCACACCGCTTCATTAGTATCTCGTTTCGCTATTAATGAAAAAATATATTATGACCATTTTCAAAAACTTTATTTGAGTACAAGAAATCCTGTGTTATATACAGTTATTGATGCTGGAAAATATCATTTAGCAGACGATAAGCAAGGATATTACGCTAATTTAACTGCTAATATATTTCAACAAAGAAATTTTCTTTTAGGAAAATGGAGATATGGAGTAGAAGTCGGAAGAGTTTTAGGAAAAGTTCCTTATCCATTATTACATAAGTTTAAAAAAATGAGCGGAGTTCCTTATAATTTGTTCCGTTTTTATACTATGAGTAACAATGAATATATTTCAGATAATTATGTAATGGCAATGGGAGAAATAAATTTTAATGGCATTTTATTCAATAACATTCCTCTTATTAAACATCTGAATTTAAGAGAATTATTCGGTCTAAAACTTGCTTATGGGACACTTTCTAACAAACATCGTTCTATCCTTGATATTCCTACTTATACCAATAGTTTCACCCAACCTTATGTAGAAGCATCTGTTGGTTTTACCAATCTATTTAGAATATTATCCATGCAATTTATTGGTAGAATAACAGATTGGAAAGATAGTAATGAGACAAGATGGTTTATTGAGACAACACTTCGTTTGAATTTATAAAGTTACTTTGTACACACCACCAGGTAAACATTGTACTAGTCCCTTAAACTCTATTCCAAGTAATAAAGTGGAAAGTTTGCTATAAGGGATATTCAATGTAATAGAAAGTTCATTTACATTTACACCATTGGGTTCTTTTCTCAATTCTGATAAAATTATTTGTTCTTCTGTTGTTAAATTTTCAAAAAGACTTAACTGAACTTCCTCTTTTTTATTTTGAACAGAATGCTCTTTTTCTTCCCAGTTCATCGCTCTTATTAAATCATCTGTGGAAGTAATAAGACCTGCTTTGTTATATTTTATTAAATTATTGCATCCTGTTGAAAAAGTATCATTTACTCTTCCGGGAATAGCAAAGACATCTCTATTATAATTATTAGCATATTCAGCAGTAATAAGAGAACCACCTTTTTTATCGGATTCAATGATAATAACCGCATCACATAATCCTGCTATAATACGATTTCTTTTTACAAAATTTTGTCTATCAGGATTTGTTTGGCTAATATATTCTGAAAGTAACCCACCATTTGCCATTACTTTTTCAGCAATAGAACGATGTATAGCAGGATAAATACGGTCTAATCCGTGTCCAAGTACACCAATATTCGGCAAATTATTTTCAATAGCAACTTTATGTGAACAAATATCCACTCCATAAGCCAATCCACTAACAATTGTCACATCTGATAATTTTTCAGAAATATCTTCAACAATTTCTGTACATATTTTTCTACCATTATCAGTAATATTTCTTGTTCCTACTATACCAATCATCTTTTGATTACTCAATGATTGATTACCTTTATGATAAAGCATAATAGGAGCATCATAGCACTCTTTTAAGCGAAAAGGATATTTTTTGTCGGTAAAAAAATAGGTTTCTATTTTATTTTTCTCAATAAACAATATCTCTTCTTCTGCTCTTTTTAAAACATCTGATTTGATAATTTGATTGGCTAAAATAGACCCAATACCTGGCACTTTCTCTAAATATCTTTTTTTCTGCTTAAAAACTCCCTCTACGCTTCCAACATAAGCGATAAGATTTTGGGCTAATTGAGTACCAATTCCCTTTATCAGAGTCAATCCTATTTGATATTGCAATATTTCATTATTCATTTTTTCTCTTTTTTAATACTATTATTCCTAGAGAAAAGCCCAATCCAACTCCGAGAATATCTGCTCCCCAATCCAGCCATTCTGCTGTTCTTCTTATAATAAAATATTCTTGTATTATCTCAATAATTCCTCCGTAAATAATTGCACAAAGCATTAATAGAGTTAGAAAATTATTTGTTCTTTTTTTATTTTCATTCAGATAATCATAATAAAGTGTAAAACTTAAAGACAAATACATTAACAGATGAACTATTTTATCTAAATTGCTTATTTTCGGTAAATTATTATTGGTAGAAAAGGTAATTGTAGATAAAATGAAAATAATTATTCCAATTAGAATAGACTTCCAATAATTTGATATATTTTCTTTATACATCATAATTGTTTCAATTATCAAGTTCTTTTACAAAAAAATCACTTAATTAACCCTTTATAGTTAACTTGAAAATATCCAACCACTTCCTTGCGTATATTCAAAAACCAATCCTGTTTCAGTAGCGTGTCCTTGTGAAATAATTCTAAATGCATTAACAATATCAACGTATCCCTCAATCATAGGATTAGTTATATAAATATTTGCATAAAACTCACCCTTTACTATTCCTTTGGGTAGATTTAATTTTTCTGTTATTTCAAAAGTACCTTTCTCAAATATTTTAGAAGTACTTTTTTCATGGTCTGGACTAAAAAATAATAATGGAGTATCATTTAAATCAAAAATTCTAACTTCCAATGATAGTTTCATATCTGAATGAGCAACTCCCCTTATGGTAAATTCTAAACAAGTATTATCATCATCAATTACAACTGAATTCTCCTCTGAATTATTCAACAATATTTGATTTAGAATCAATTTATCTGATTTATATTCTGCATTATCAATTATTTTTTTTGCGTCTTTCTTATTATTTTTATCAAAAAGATAACGATTTACAGCATTTACAGCAGTATCCATATATACTAACTGACCATTTTCCAAGACTATCCCCTTTGTACATAAGTTCTTAACAGCAGACATATTATGACTTACAAAAAGCACAGTTCTTCCTTCTCCTCTTGAAACATCCTGCATTTTACCAATAGCCTTTTTCTGAAATTCAGCATCTCCTACTGCTAATACTTCATCAACAACTAATATTTCAGGTTCTAAATGGGCAGCAATAGCAAATCCTAAACGCACCATCATACCACTACTATAACGTTTTACAGGAGTATCTAAATAACGCTCTACACCAGCAAAATTAACAATTTCATCTAATTTTCTTCTTATTTCTGATTTTGTCATTCCCATTATAGAGCCATTCATAAAAATATTCTCACGCCCTGTCATTTCAGGATGAAATCCCGTTCCAACTTCAAGTAAAGAAGCGATACGTCCTCTTGCCCTTATAGTACCTGTTGTAGGTGCAGTAACTTTTGATAAAATTTTTAGAAGTGTAGATTTTCCTGCCCCATTCTTTCCTATAACCCCTAACACATCTCCCTGTTCTACCTTAAAATCAATATCTTTCAATGCCCAAACATATTCACTATTTCCCTTTGTAGCACGGTCATTGGTTTCTCCTATTTTCAAATATGGGTCTTCCTTACGCAAAATATTCATTGTCCACCAACGATTCAAATCATGACTAAGCGTATGTGTAGAAACCAATCCTAAACGATATTGTTTGCTTATATTATTAAACTCTATGGCATTCATAAATTTACAAAAATGTATAAACTACTTACTTCTAATAAAAATATTTACTGGTGTTCCTTCAAAATCCCACTCTTTACGCAATTTATTTTCAAGAAAACGCTTATAAGGGTCTTTTATGTATTGAGGTAAATTAGCAAAAAAGACAAAACTAGGAATTGAAGTTTTGGGAAGTTGAGTTACATATTTGATTTTAATATACTTACCCTTTGTTGCTGGTGGAGGATAATTCTCTATCAACGGTAAAAAGAAATCATTCAATTGATTAGTAGATATTTTTCTTTTCTTATTTTTAAAAGTATTTGTTGCAAAATCCAACACTTTTAATATCCTTTGTTTATTAGGAACAGAAGTAAAGATAATCGGAAAGTCAACAAATGGTGCAAAACGTTCACGAATACGCTCCTTATATTTCTTGATATCATTTGCACCTTTTTCTTGTATCAAATCCCATTTATTAACAATTACGACCAATCCTTTTTTATTTTTCTGGATTAATGAGAAAATATTTAAGTCTTGACTTTCTACTCCTTTGGTCGCATCAATCATAAGCAAACAAACATCACTATTTTCAATAGCACGAATAGAACGTATTACCGAGTAGTATTCAAGGTCTTCAGTAACTTTTGCTTTTTTACGAATACCTGCTGTATCTACCAAATAAAAATTATGACCAAATTTATTAAAATGGGTATAAACACTATCTCGTGTTGTACCCGCAATGTCTGTTACAATAGAACGTTCTTCATCCATTAAAGCATTTAAGATTGAAGATTTCCCTACATTAGGACGTCCTACAATAGCAAAACGAGGTAAATCTTCTTCTAAATCGTCATTCTGTTCTAAATCAAATAAGGTAAATACATGGTCGAGCAATTCTCCTGTCCCTAATCCATTTATAGCAGAAACAACAAAAGGATCTCCTAATCCTAATCCATAAAATTCAGCAGCCTGATATTGTAAATCAAAAGTATCTGTTTTATTGGAAACCAATACAATAGGTTTCTTAGAACGACGTAAAATACGAGCAACTTGCTCATCTAAATCTGTAATTCCATTTAGTACATCAACCACAAAGAGAATAACATCTGCTTCTTCAAGAGCAATATTTACATGTCGTTTTATCTCATCTTCAAAAACATCATTAGAATTAACAACCCAACCACCAGTATCAATAATAGATATTTCAGTTCCATTCCACTCACACTTCCCATACTGACGATCTCGTGTCGTTCCTGATTTTTCGTTTACAATCGCTTTTCTACTTTTAGTCAACCGATTAAAAAGTGTAGATTTTCCTACATTTGGTCTGCCGACTATGGCTACAAGATTTCCCATTATTCCTTTTATAGTTTTTTGTTTAGTTTACAAAGTTACACTATTTTAATCAATCTAGTCCTATCTTAATGTTATTTTTTAGAAAGATAGATATTTTTACAGTTCAAAATATTCTAATTGATACCGACATAAGATAAAATGACCTTACTACTTTAATAGTAATTATTTTTCTAATGCTTGTTTCAAGTCATTAATTATATCATCAACATCTTCAATTCCAATACTTAATCGTATTAATTCAGGATTAATGCCTGCTTCTCTTAATTGTTCATCACTTAACTGACGATGAGTATGGCTAGCAGGATGTAAAACACAAGAACGAGCATCAGCAACGTGTGTTACGATACTTATCAGTTCAAGTCTATCCATTAATTTAATTGCATCTTCACGCGTACCTTTTAATCCAAAAGCAATTACACCTGACGAACCGTTAGGCATATATTTTTTTGAAAGTTCATAATCTGAATCATTTTTCAAGTCAGGATAATTAACCCAAGCAACTTTTTCATTGCTTTGAAGATATTTAGCAACTTCTAATGCATTCTGACAATGACGTGGCATACGCAAGTGCAATGTTTCCAATCCAAGATTCAAAAGAAATGCATTTTGTGGCGACTGTATAGACCCTAAGTCACGCATCAATTGAGAAGTCGCTTTAACAATAAAGGCTGACTTTCCAAATGCTTCTGTATATATCAATCCATGATAACTTTCATCAGGCGTACAAAGTCCAGGGAAACGTTCAGGATAATCTGCCCAAGGAAAATTACCACTATCTACCACACATCCACCAACTTGTGCAGCATGTCCATCCATATATTTAGTCGTAGAATGAGTAACAATATCGGCTCCCCACTCTATCGGACGACAATTTATTGGAGTAGGAAAGGTATTATCCACAATTAATGGCATCCCATGACGATGGGCTAACTGTGCAAATCGTTCAATATCAAAGACTCTACAACCAGGATTACTAACCGTTTCACCAAAAAAACATTTAGTATTAGGGCGTATTTCTGCTTCAATTCTCTGGTCACTCCACGTTTGGTCAACAAAAGTACACTCAATACCTAATTTTTTCAATGTAACACTAAAAAGATTAAATGTACCACCATAAATATTATTGGTTGTAATAAAATGATCTCCTGCAGAACAGATATTAAAAATAGCATAAAAATTAGCAGATTGTCCCGAAGAGGTCAAAATAGCCCCTACTCCACCCTCTAACTGAGCAATTTTATTAGCAACTGCATCGTTGGTTGGATTTTGTAATCGTGTATAAAAATAACCCGAATCTTCAAGGTCAAAAAGACGTGCCATTTCATCAGAAGTATCATATTTAAATGTTGTACTTTGATAAATAGGAATTTGACGAGGTTCACCTTTTTTAGGTTGCCAACCTCCCTGTACACAGATTGAATCTATTTTAAGTTTCTTTTCCATTCTTCTTTTTTTTTTACTTTAATTATTTTAACAATTCAAAAGTAGTTAATACTGCTTTATGATCCGATGCCCAAACTCCTTGTGGAATTATAAATTCATCTTTTGTTTCTTTTACCACTTTAGAGCGACAAATAGAACTATCATTTCCTACAATAACAACATGACGGTTTTTTATTTGTTTATTAGGATAATAAAAAATAAAATCAATACGTTCTCGCTCATCTGCTTTGGGAGCCCAAGTCAATTTGCTAATAGGCATATCTTTATTCGCACTTGGATAGGTAAATCCAGGTTTTGTAACAGGATTAGGATAAATTTCTCTATACGAGTCAACAAAACCTTCCTTTTCAAGCAATGAAGTACATGTCCAATTGATAACCACACCATTATGGTCATAAATATTTGCCATGTCTTCGTTCCAATCTTGATGAGATGGCTCATTAAAATCTCCCGCTAGAATAACTTGATAATCCTGCTGTATATATTTTCTTGCGTCAGCAACAAACACTTTTATTGCATCATCTCTCATAGAGCGATAACCAACATTCAACAATGTATCTACATTGGTTTCTGGTTCTGATAACTCCGCCCATGTAGAACCATGATAACCACGAGGCATATAATAACTACAATTCAAATAATCAAGATGAGCAGAATAAAAAGCAACCATCGTTCCACCAACATCTATTAACGCTTTGGTTATGGAACCATGATCATTTTTCACAGGATATAACTCAGAATATTCTTTCATGGGATAACGAGATATTATCCCAGAATCGTAACTTTTTTTGCCGTAAAATTGTACTCCACGTTGTGCTAACGCAGAGATTATTCGTTGACTAAAGTCGGTACTATTATAATTACGCACCTCACTAAAAGCCACCAAATCTGCTTTTGTAGCAATAATCTCATCAACAATTGATTCAAAGCCATTAGGAACAACTGTACCCTCTTGCCATATATTAAATTGTAAAACCTTTATTTCTTTTTTATGCTGACAAGCCCCTAGTAGAATTACGACAAATAAAAAAAATACAAAATGATGAAATCTTTGTTGTTCCATAACATTTACATTTTCATTTTTGATAAGTCGTAAGGTGTTTCTTGATAAACAAAATAATTCAACCAATTGGAGAACAACATATTGGCATGACTTTTC
>PDWI01010619.1_pt1 | contig 12341 bp, 9 predicted proteins | sample 1430891 | NCBI WGS metagenome assembly PDWI01 (sample SAMN01162508, study PRJNA174530) | Oral metagenome, whole genome shotgun sequencing project. | biome: Marine environment; feature: Marine mammal; material: Swab sample of the gingival sulcus; isolation source: swab sample of gingival sulcus...
GCCTAACATTGTTTCTTAACTCTTAATTAAATAAGCTATTAATTAGTTAAATTTATCGATTCCGAATATAAATATCTAAATCAAAAAATTTATATAAAAAGGCTAATAGCTCTAATTGCTAAAAGCCTTATTAATCCTTATCGTAATTCAGCATTTAATTGTTTTTCAAAATTACGAATCATATTTTTCATAATCTTGTCTATTTGCTTATCGGTTAATGTTTTATTCTCGTCTTGTAAAATAAAATTAACGGCATAAGATTTTTTATCATTACCTAATTTTTCACCTTCGTAAATATCGAATAAGCTAACATTTTTAAGAAGACGTTTCTCTGATTTGTAAGCTACTTCTTTTATTTGCTTAAAGCTAACTTTTTTATTTACTAACAAAGCAAGGTCACGGCTAACTTCAGGGAATTTAGCTATTTCTTTGTATGATATTTTTTGAGTAGCTGTAACTTTTAATAAGTTATTCCAATCTAACTCGGCAAATAAAACATTTTCTTTAATTTCAAATTGTTTTAATAGTTTAGCATCAACATAACCAAACGAACCAAGATAAATATTGTTTTTAGTAACTATATCGAAACCTTCGCTAAATAAATCATTTTTAGTAGAATCTTCGCTTAATAATTCTAAAGGAATATTTATTCGTTGCATTATTTGGTTAATAATGTTTCGCATATCGGCAAATAATATTTTTCTTTCCTTAACATTATAACCACCTAAAATCATATTACCATATAAGAATATACCTAATTTACTTGTTTCGGTATATTTATCAAGTGAGCCTTTTTGATTGTTTTCGGCAAAAGAATATACATTACCAAATTCAAATAATTTAAGATTATTATTTTTTCGATTTACATTATAAGCTATTGATTCTAAACCACCCATTGCAAGAGTTTGTCTTAATATACTTAAATCTTGACCAAGTGGATTAAAAAGAGTAACGTTTTTATCTTTATCAAACTCTTTTAATTCGGAATAATATGAAGGCTTAGAAAGTGAGTTACACATAATCTCGTAAAATCCTTGAGCTGTTAATTGGTCAGCAACAATATTTTTCACTCTATTGGTATCAGGCTTATCTGAATATACCAATGTAGCATGCACCTCCTGAGGTATTTCAATATTATTGTATCCGTAAATTCTAAGAATATCTTCAATTACATCAACATCACGTTTTACATCAACTCGATACGAAGGTACCAACAATTGTAGACCCTGTTCGTTTTCCGAAACAATTTTCATATCAAGAGACTGAACTATTTTAGTTATTTTTTCTTTACCTATTTCTTTACCGATTAATCTATCGATATTAGCCCACTTAATATTTACTTTGAAATCTTCTATAGGAGAAGGGTAGATATCAACAATATCAGAAGAAATAGTGCCTCCTGCAATTTCTTTAATTAAAAGTGCTGCACGTTTTAATGCAAAAATACACATATTTACATCGACTCCACGTTCAAAACGGAACGAAGCATCCGTATTTAAAGCATGTCGTTTAGCTGTTTTGCGCACCCAAACAGGATGAAAATAAGCTGATTCAAGAAATACTTTTGTAGTAGATTCTTTAACTCCACTTTTACTACCTCCAAAAACTCCGGCAATACACATACCTTCGTTTTCGTTGCATATCATTAAATCTCTATCCGATAGTTCACGTTCATTATCATCAAGAGTAGTGAATTTAGATTTATCGGTTAGAGTCTTTACAATTACTTTATTACCTGCAATTTCATCGCCATCGAAAGCATGTAACGGTTGTCCTAACTCATGAAGAACATAGTTTGTTGCATCAACCACATTGTTTATTGGAGCTAACCCTATTGCTTTCAATCTGTTTTGTAACCACTCAGGAGACGGAGCTACTTTAACATCACTAATTGTAACACCGGCATATCTTGGACAAGCCTCACTATTTTCGACGGTTACATCTATTTTGTAATTATTATTATCTATTTTAAAATCATCAATATTAGGAAGATGAAGTTTTGCTTTTTTATCATTAGCTTTTAAATATGCAGCTAAATCGCGTGCCACTCCGTAATGCGAAGCACCATCTACTCTGTTAGGAGTTAAATCAATTTCGATAACAGTATCTGTTTCTACATTGAAATAATCTTTAGCTAATGTTCCGGCCTCAACACCTTCGGGCAACACCATTATTCCGTCATGACCGGTACCAACACCTATTTCATCTTCGGCACAAATCATGCCTTCAGAAACTTCGCCTCTGATTTTTGATTTTTTAATAACAAAACTTTCGTTTCCATCATATAAAGTAGTTCCTACGGTAGCTACCACGACTTTTTGTCCGGCATCTACATTAGGAGCACCACATACAATCGGTAATATTGTATTGTTACCTACATCTACTGTTGTTTTGCTTAGTTTATCAGCGTTAGGATGCTTTTCTCTTGTTAAAACATGACCAATAACCAATCCTTCAAGACCTCCTTTTATTGACTCTACAGTTTCTACTCCTCCTACTTCTAAACCTATGTCTGTTAGTATTTCTAATACTTTATTTAATTCTAAATCAAAATCTAATAGTGTTTTTAACCAATTATATGATATTTGCATTTTATATAATGTTTTTTATTTATTTGTTATAAAATTTTTACGGCAGCAAATGTAATTATTTTGTAGTCAACTTACAATCATAATTGAAAGTTTATTTGTTTTATTTTCCAATTAAAGAATTTAATATTCTTTTAAAATACAATCCATAAACATTTTTATTTGTATTGTATTTATATTGCATATATTTCTTAGAGGGAAAGAATTCGTAAAAAAATAAAAGCATTTTATTTATTATGCCCGGAGTTTGTATTATTTCTTTCATATTAAGTAATTTATGCTTTTTTTCTAAATCTTTTGCATAAGCCAAGGAGCTTATAAATGCTAATAATTCATCTTTTTTTTGTTCATTTATTTTTTTATCTCTGTATTTTTCAGGAATAATTAATGAAGTTATATCGAAAAAAAGATTTAATTGTTTTTTTTGTTTAGGATTGCAATTTATAACTTTATTTCTAAAATCCGCCGAATAATTGTATTTGCTCCACAATAAGGCTACATCAAGTAACCAACAAATTCTGATTCCTCCCATAGATATTCCGTGTGAGGCATGAGCCACCAGATGATAACACATATATGTGTCGTTTAGCATATTTATATTCAGATTCTCAAAATTTATTGATGTGGATTTTTCAAGTAGATTAATATTTTTTAGGTTGAATTTGCTTCCACGATGAAATAAACGTTGGTGAATCTCAATCATTACACCATTAAAAAATAAAGCTCTGACATGTGCGTGATTCTGCTCATGAATCCAAGAGCGAGGTATTACACTATATGTGGCTCCGTTGGCAACAAGAATGTTCATTGCTTCAATTCCTTTTCCATCTGCAACAAGCAAATCTATATCTCCCATGGGACGAACACCTCCGTCGCTGTATTGCGAATGTGCCAAAGCAAAACCTTTTAATGCAAGAAAAGGAATATTTGCTTTTTGTAAAACAGTTTGTATTTGAGTAAATGCTTTAACTTTTTGTTGATAAACTAAATAGTTCATCACATAAGCTTTTTTCCATTTTGCATAATTATTTAAATCAACGTCAACACAATTATCATATATTTTTTTATATAAATAAGCTGCAACACCTTGTTTTATTGCAAAGTCAATAAAATTTTTTTCTTCCTTTTCACTATTATGAGGACAATATCCCGGAGTAAGAAAATTTATTAATTTACGTTGTAGTTCTATTTCTGATTTATTATGCATAATTAATTTTTGAACAAAAACTTATTTTTTCGTTGGAGCTTGCAATAAAATTTCGAGAGTAAGTATTTTAATTTAAATTTGTGTGCAAAAATTAAATCTAACTTAGGGTATTTAGAAAATTCCGGTGCACAACTTGAATATAAAATTACATAAGTATATTTAATAATATAGGTTTTTGCAGGCATTAATTAAATCCTAAATATTTATTAGAAAACTTATTGTACAATTAAGTTACTTAAAAATATTTGATATTATTTATAATTTAAAATGAACGTAGTAAACGCCTTTTCCCATTCTATTTCAAAATAATGAAAAAAATCATCATTTTATTTTAAGGTAAATCAAATCACAAACAATCTAATTTACTTTCTTGTACTAATAATAACGGTTGATATTAAGTGTTTTAGAAAGTAATTATTTTATTGTATTTTCAAGGCTTATTGTAAAGTTCTAATTAATAATTAAGGTTTAAAGCTATAATAAAATTGTTTGAAAAGTTTTTGATAAAAATAAAATAAACAAAAAATCACATTATTTGTATGTGAAATTTTAATCAGACCTCAAAGATTTTATAGACTTTGAGGTCTATGAAAAAAATTATCTCTTTTCAGACAACCTCTTAATAATTATTTTTTAATAAGATAATTTAATATTCATCTTCATTAAAGAAAAAATCATCTTTACTTGGATAATCCGGCCAAATGTCTTCTATACTTTCATATAAATCACCTTCATCTTCAATTTCTTGTAGATTTTCTATGACTTCTAATGGAGCTCCTGAACGAATTGCAAAATCAATTAATTCATCTTTAGTAGCAGGCCACGGAGCATCCTCTAATTTCGATGCTAATTCTAATGTCCAATACATATGTTTAGTTTTAAAAAAATATTTAGTTTAAAATTTTGTGCGAATATATAAAAAAAAATAAATTTACAAATCAGGTTTCCAATAATTTTCTTTCACATTGAATTTTTTTGATAAAAAACGTGATAAAACAAAGAAATAATCCGATAGTCTGTTTATATATTTAAGAATTATTTCATTTACTTCGGTTTGTTCAGACATAGATAGGATAATTCGTTCTGCTCTACGACATATAGTTCGTACTATATGGCAATAACTTACGGCTTGATGACCTCCGGGTAATACAAAATATTTTAACGGAGGTAAAGTTTCATCCATTTCGTCCATTGCTACTTCCAGTTCTTCTACAATACTTATATCGTATTGTATGGGTTTTCGTATATTATTTTTTTTATTATCCGTTGCTAAATATGCTCCTATAACAAATAATTTGTTTTGAATGTTTAAAATCATTTTTCTTGTTTTATCATCTAATTCAAAAGACAATAACATTCCGATAAAACTATTTAACTCGTCAATAGTTCCGTAAGCTTCTAATCTATAATGATTTTTAGGTACACGTGTGCCTCCTATTAAGCTGGTAGTACCTTTATCTCCTGTTTTGGTGTAAACTATACTTTTTTTCATATTCTAAATATTGCTTTAACTGTTTGTTTTTAAATTAATTAACTGTAGTTATAACTTAGCAACTAACATCTAATGTAAACAATTAAATTATTCAAAAAGTTTAAATAAGTTCGTAACTAATTAAACAAATAAAACTATTACAGTTTCAATTCAAAGCGCACTCTTATTCCATATTTTGGAACACCTTTTATTTTAGATTCGGGTAGAACTCGATATAATCCTTCAATTCTGAAAAAACGAAATACATTTTCTAAACCTACACCAACTTCCAAATATGCACCATCTACTTCGTTTATGCCTTGAGGTAATAAAATACCTTTTTTTTGTTTATCCGAAAGACTACCAACCATAGCTTTTGCCGAAATTACTTCGCGTATGGCAAATCTTCTTAAAAAGGGAATACGATTAAACATAAATCCCATAAGATGATAGTCGGTGTACAGATGAAAATATTGGTCGTGAACAAATTCAAGATAATTAACCAAGTTAAAATCATATCTGTAAAAACCGAAAGTTTCATTTCCACGAGGAATCTCAAGCATGGTATATGGTAGTTTTCCAAAAATTTTTCCTGCTTCTATTGCGTAATTCAGGTAAGTGGTTCCCAGTAGCTGTTTTGCTTTAACAGTCATATGGATTTTAGCATAAAGATTATCATCTTGTCCAAAAGACACTTTACCTAAAAGTGTTCGGAAATTAATTATGGGATAATCCGAAGAAACGTATAATCTGCGATATCCTCTGTCTATATAACGTTCTTTCCACGATAGTCTGAGACCTGCTCCTATTTCCATAGCATTTATGTGCGGAATAATTTTATTATTTTTAAAAAAAGGATAAAATTCTGGAGAATATTGATGTATGAAATTTGCTGTAAAAATAGAACTTAATCCGGTAAGCCATTCTGTTTGGTAAGTCATATTTATTTTTTTCTGACGATATATTTCATCAAATTTATCTCGAATAAACATACTTGCAACAATATTTGCTTCGGAAGAGCTAAGCATATTTTCTCGTAATAATCGTATTTGGTCGTTTTCGCCCATGCGTACATATCTATCTTCATACGATATGTTTAATATTTTACGCTCGGGAGTGTTGAATTTATATCCTATACCTCCGCTTCCCGATAGTAAATTATTACGTGTTCCATAAGAAATACCTCCATAGAGCATCCAGTGCGGGTTTATTTCAGAACTTGTTCTTCCGCCTGCATATAAACGAAGCCCTTCCACCTCATTGAATTTAATGAATTCTCCGTAAGGTCCTAATTCTATTTTACCAATATCTAAATAACCTGAAAGTCCCATTTCTGCAATTTTGTTTGCAGTTTTTATTCTTGGAATATTATTAACCGAATCAATAACCTCGAATTTATTAATGTCGGCTTTAGTTAATGGTTCGTGTCGTATTGCTTTCCAGGAACTATCGCTTTTATTTTCAAAACCTTTTGAATTAACCGATTCGTATTTAAGTTTATTAGAGCTTAAAACAATTGGTTTTTCAGGGTTAATAATAATTTTATCATACGAAATAAATTTTTCGGAAGTAAGTTCTAAACGTTCTTTTTTACTTTTACCACTGGGTAAATAATCAAAAGTAGAATTTGTATAGTGTGTTTTAAAAAAAGGAATAGAGTCGTTAATAAACTGGTATTCAGCTTTTACATTCATAGATTTAACAAAATTAAGATGGTTTCCTGTTGGTACCACTGCTTCTATCTCGGTAATGGCATAATGTTTATTGTCAATAATCATAAAACCTTTAAATACATTTTCACCTTTTCGTTTAGGATAAAATTCTATTTTATAATGTTTAACTCCATTATTTGTAGTTAAACTATCGGTAAGGTAATATCTGTAGAAACTATGACCGTTATTAGCAAGAGGACTAACAAAGTTTTGATCGAAAAATCTAATGAAGTTTGTATAATAATTAATTTTTACGTCAAGCCCGTTTGTGTATCCGCTTATTTCTAATTGCTCCATAACTCCAATTCCTGATGTTTTTCTTGCCAATACTGTAGATTTTTCACGATAAGGATGTTTTTGGTATTCGTTGTATACTAATTGCTCCGAAAAATAAACCGGTAAATGCATAGAACCATCAAGCGATTTTTTAAATAAGTTTTTATATTTAGAAAATACTTTCATTTTCATTAAACTTTCTTCGGCATTGTTTAGTCTGTAATCCCAGCGTGAATATTTTTCGTAAGAATATTTTTTATATTGGTCGGGGTTGTTTTTCTTTTTGTTTTTAATAGCTTGTTTAAGAATATATCTTACTTTATAATCGTTGGGCAATATTTTTATCTCATCTATTTCATATACTTCAGGAGATAGAAATATTTTTAACGGAAGTTTTTGTTTTACGCTAACTTTATTTACAATATATCCTATTGCAGAAGACCATATGGAATCGTTATTTGTTTCTAAAGTAAAAAAACCATTATCATCGGTAATAGTGCCATTGGTAGTACCTTTAACAAAAACATTTGCAAAAGGTACAGGTTTTTTAGTTTCGGCATCTATTATGTTACCGTATATTTTAATGTTTTGAGAAGATAAAATCGCTGTTGATAAAATTATATATATATGTAATATTAAAATTTTTTTCATTATTATTATTGAGAATTTATTTCAAAATTATTAATTTTTATATTATTAAAAAAATTACCCTAGCCGTGATATATGCTTTAAATTCGAAAGATTAACAATTTTAATTTCTCTGCCATGAATATCAACAACATTTTCTTCAGCAAAATTTTTTAATGTTCTTGTTACATTTGAACTTGTCATATTAGATAAGTCGGATAAATCTTCTCGTGTCATTCTAATGTTAATTGTAACTCCATCATCTTCGAATCCATAAGTGTCAACCAGAACTAATAAACTTTCGGCTAATCGACCTCTTATATGTTTTTGTGTAAGAGAAATAGTTCTGTCTCTTGAAAATTCTAATTCTGCGGCTAAAGATTTAATAATGTTCAAACTAAAGTTATAATTAGATTTTAATAATTTGTAAACTATGTCTTTAGGTATAAAAAATACTATGGCAGGTTCTATTGCTACTGCAGAAGCTACATGAGGTTCTTCTGCAAAGAAAGAGCGATATCCAATAAATTCTGTAGTTCTTACCAGCCTGACAATTTGTTCTTTACCACCTAAACCGGGTTTGAATATTTTTAATTTTCCTTCGCCTAAGCATAATAAACCTTTAGGAGTATCTCCAATTCTATAAATTAAATCTCCTTTATTGTAATGATATTCAGTGTAATTTTGTTCTACAATATTTTTTTCTTCATCAGTTAAAACATCATAAACTAAACTAATATCTTTTATTGTAGGCTTATTTGAATTAGTCATCTTGTTATCTTTTAATAAACAATCAGTTATAAATAAGAAACTATTGGTATTTTGCGTCCCATTCCAAAAGCCTTACTCGACACTCTAAGTATAGGAGCGGTTTGGAAGCGTTTATATTCGTTTCTATTTACCATTTTTACTGTTTTGTTTACAATATGTTCGTTGTATCCTAAATCAATTATTTTTTTAGGAGAAATATTTTTTTCTATATAATAAAATAATATTTTATCAAGAATATTGTAATCGGGTAGTGAATCACTATCTTTTTGTTCCGGTCTTAACTCGGCAGAAGGAGGTTTAACTATTGTATTAACAGGAATTATTTCTTTATTACGATTAATATATTTAGCTAATTCAAAAACTTCCGTTTTATATATATCACCTAAAACGGATAATCCGCCATTCATGTCGCCGTAAAGAGTTCCGTAACCTACTGCACATTCGCTTTTGTTTGATGTATTTAATAAAATATTGCCAAATTTATTTGATAGAGCCATTAGTAAAGTTCCTCGTATTCGGGCTTGAATATTTTCTTCGGTAACATCGGGTTCTAATCCTTTAAATATTGTTTTCATGGCAGAATCTACAGAATCTACAACTTCATTAATAGGAATAATATCGTATTTAATATTTAAATTATTAGCTAAATCTTCGGCATCTTTAATAGAATGTTCCGATGAATATTTCGACGGTAGAAGTAATACTCTTATGTTTTCGGGTCCTAAGGCTTCGGCAGCTAACACTAAAGTAACTGCAGAGTCTATTCCTCCCGAAAGACCTAATGTAGCTTTTGTAAATCCGCTTTTATTAAAATAATCTTTTATACCCAATACTAAAGCTTTATTTATCAGCTCCATTTTTTCAGGTATGGTATTTATTACTTTTAAATCCGAATTGTTATTTAATTCGTTTAATGTGCAATATTGTAAGTCTTCGTTAAATAACTGTAAGTTCTTTACTATTTCTCCTTTATTATTTACGGCAATAGAGCCTCCGTCAAATATTAATTCGGTATTGGCACCTACCTGATTTACATAAATAATGGGTAAAGAACTGTATTTTGCTTTTGATTTAATAATATTTTCGCGTATTTTACCTTGACTGCTTGAGAAAGGAGATGCAGCTATATTAATTAATAAATCCGGATTTAAGGATTTTAATTCATCAATTGGCGTGGCAGAATAAAGTTTGCTTTTTGCAAATGAGTTTGCCACAGGTTGGTCGTCCCATAAATCTTCACAAATACTAATAGCTATTTTTTTGCCGCAAACATTAAAAACCGAGAAAGTATCATTAGGTTGAAAATAACGATATTCATCAAATACATCATAGTTGGGTAATAATGTTTTATTTTGTTTACCTATTATTTTGCCTTCACTTAATACATATGCAGTGTTAAATAAATTTTTGCCTTTATCATTAGGATTAAGGCTTGGGGCTCCAACAATAGCTGTAATATTTTTACATTCCGAAGCAATAATATTAACTTGTTCTATACATTTGTTTATAAATTCTTCACGCTCTAATAAATCCAACGGTGGGTAACCACATACCGATAATTCAGAAAATACAATTAAATCACAATTGTCTTTGCGTGCTGTTTTTATAGAATCAATTATCTTTTTTTAAAATAATAAGTTAGTTTTCAGTCAACTTACTATTTAATTTATATAATGAACTTATTTAAACTTTTTAATAAAATTTCTTTCTTCTAAAAATTGAATATCCATTGTTGACAAGATTTTTGGCTGTTAGCCTTTAGCTTTTATTTTTTTTGTCTTTGGTAACTATAGTTTTTTATTAAAGCCAAAAGATTATACCTAAAACCTAACACCTGTTAAAATCAAGTTTGTAAATAAAAAGTTTAAATTATTCCAATATAAAAGGTCGGATAAAAACATATCCAACCCTTTGAATCTATTAGAATATATTATCTAAAAAATAACACCTAAATTAAATACCAAACGATTTAAAACCGCTTTATCGTCAAATGTTTTGTTATCGGTAACATCAGTTATTCCCTGATTGTAAACAATACCAAATTTAATATAAGAATCACCACCAACAGAAACACGTGCACCTCCACCGAAATGATAATCAAGATTAAAGATATTTGTTTCACTATCAATATTTTTGCCACTTCCGTTATTGGTTTTTATTCGAAATAACCCCGAAAGTCCGAAAATTCCATAGAATCCCATTCTTTGGAAATCGTTTGTTTGTAATTTTAACCCTAAAGGAACACGTATATATTTTAATCTGTATTCGAAATCACTATTAGGTTCAAAATCATCACCTTTAAATTTTCCTGCTTGTTTATATTTAAGCTTACCTCCTGTAGTGTTGATTGTTAATCCGGTGGAAATAGCATAATTTTCAGCAAAAAATTTATCAGCCTCTACACCAAAGTTGTATCCGAATAAACTACCATTACTCTCTATTTTGTCGTTATCGGAACTAATCCAACTTACTTGAGGACTTAATACAAATGCAAATCTGTATTCACTACCATTTTTACCGCCTTGAGCAAAAGAAGTGATTGTAACAAATAACATTATTAATGTAAATAAAAAAAATCGTTTCATATTTATATTTTTTATGTTTTTATGACCACAAAAGTAATAATAATATTTAATATCGAAATTCTTTTTGGTATTTTTTGACATAAGAGTAGTTTAAACTATAATATGAATTAATAAGGCTTTTAATTATCAATTAGTTGTTAGCTTTTAGTTTTTTTTATATAAATTTTTAGGATTATATATTTATGTTAGGAATCAATAAATTTAACTAATTAATAGCTTATTTAATTAAGAGTTAAGAAACAATGTTAGGCGTAGTTAATCAAAGGATGTATATTTTTTTAACCGCAAAGGACGCAAGGGTTTTCGAAAAAAAAACGCAAAGTTTTTTGATTTTGCCTCTGCTAGTTAGAGCATCCTGCTAGTGTTCCTTGCTAGAAATAAAGACGGAAGACGGAAGACGGAAGACGAAAGACAGAAGGCAGAAGACGGGAGACAGAAGTCCTAATATTGACGATTGACGATTGACGAATGTAGATTTTCGATTTTCGATTGACGAATTTAAAAGCATTATCACCCATCACCTATCACCCATCACCTATCACTCATCACTCATCACTCATCACTCATCACCTATCACTCATCACCCATCACTCATCACCCATCACCTATCACTCATCACCCATCACCTATCACTCATCACCCATCACCCATAAAATATGCTAAAGGTTTGATAATTAATATTATTTGTATTTTCTTTGTGGTTATAATATTCGTCAAATACCAATCGGCAATAATTAATGTTTTTGGTGATGTTGCTGCATAGAATTTACATTTTGTACTCCTATTAACCTATCGTAAAAATCAGAAAAACCTTTGTAATATACAAAAATAAGGTAGTCGTTTTCTGTTTGTCCGTGTGACCCTTCAAATATATTTACATTAGCTTTTGTAGAATTATTTGGTTTGAAAATATATTGATAATTATAAAAACCTTGTTTTAAAAGTAGTGTACATTCGTATTCTTTTGTAACATTATTGTATTTCATTATCGATTTTTTATTTAATTTCCAATCGGTTAATCCTCCTAATACATATACTTCACCTTCGGTTATTTTTTTAGGATAGGGTAGTCTGAAATGTACTAATAAATATTCGCTTTCGGTA
>PDWI01017472.1_pt1 | contig 12340 bp, 11 predicted proteins | sample 1430891 | NCBI WGS metagenome assembly PDWI01 (sample SAMN01162508, study PRJNA174530) | Oral metagenome, whole genome shotgun sequencing project. | biome: Marine environment; feature: Marine mammal; material: Swab sample of the gingival sulcus; isolation source: swab sample of gingival sulcus...
GGAACACGGTTATGAGAGCATTATCGGCGAATCGGGACAACGTCTATCAGGTGGACAAAAACAACGGCTTGCCATTGCCAGAGCCATTTACAAAGACGCACCGATTATCATTTTAGATGAAGCAACCTCTGCTTTGGACAGCGAATCAGAACACAAAGTTCAGCTTGCACTGGAAACCTTGATTTCTGATAGAACGGCGATTGTCGTTGCCCACAGACTATCCACGATCCGAAATGCCGATAGAATATTGGTACTTGATGAAGGGAAAATTGTTGAGTCAGGCACACACGATAGTTTAATTGCCGAAAAAGGCAAATATTACTATCTCAATCAGTCATTAATGAAATAATTGTGCTTTTTTTTACTAATTTACTTACTTCCAAAGAGAAAATTAAGCTACAACTGACTGTAAAAATGACTGTTTTAACTTTAATGTAGTGCTAAAATTATTTGCATAATCCTATTAAATCGCTATAATGTGCCGCTCGGCAGGGTTCCCTCACCCCTGATAAATTAACTAAAAAGGAACATCACAATGTTACTACAGGCATTTGGCTATACAACGACATGGGGAGCGTTAACATTTCCCTTTATTTTCTTGGTCACCGATTTAACTGTAAGGATTTTTGGCAGAGCATTAGCAAGAAAAATTATTTTCTTTGCCATGATACCAGCTTTACTCATTTCTTATTATTTTTCAGTTGTCTTTTTTGAAGGACGATTTGTCGGACACAGTGGATTACTGGCATTCAATCTATTTGTCTTTCGTATTGTACTGGCAAGCTTTACCGCTTATGTTGTCGGACAACTACTAGATATTTCTGTCTTTAACCGCTTGCGTCAAATTAACATTTGGTGGGTTGCACCACTGGCTTCGACGTTTGTGGGTAATCTAATTGATAGTTTATGTTTCTTCTTTATTGCCTTTTACCAAAGTCCCGATGCTTTCATGGCGGCACATTGGGTTGAAATTGGAACGATTGACTATTTATTTAAAATGGTGATGAGTATTTTTGTCTTTTTACCTGCCTATGGTTTACTACTTAGCAAACTACAAAAAATCTTAACAACCTCTAAGCCAATAATGAAAACGCTATCAGCTATGGATTAATCTTTGTTCATGGGCACAACGTTATAAAAAGGGATTCTACTTATCTCTTTTTATAACTAAATTTCTCCACGAATTGCTTTAACCTTGGACAACACGTTGTCAACGCTAATATCACTCATTACGCCTTTACCATAACCTTTAGGGGACTCAATAATGGTCAACGGTGCGGCAAAAATGGGGTGACAACGTACAGGATTGGTAAATCCGTACAAACCAATGACCGGTACACCCAACATATTTGCCAAATGTAACCCGCCTGTGTCATTACCAATAATTAATTTTTGTTGCGCCATTATATCGACTAAATCTGCTAATCCTGTTTCCCCCGCTAAGTTAATCACACGAGTTTTATCACCTTGTATACCCGTTTTTATCTGCTGACAAACTTCTATATCATCTGGTGTCCCCAGTAGTACGACTTCGTCAAAGTACGTTAATAGCTCACTTGCTAATTGTTGCCAATTATTAACAGCCCAACGTTTTTCAGGCGTATTGGCAGAGCCACAAATTAACCCAACTTGTGACTTTTTAATTTGATGATTGGTAAAAGGGGTTAGATTTAACGCTTTATTTTCAATTAAATCAAAGTAGCGAGTAAAGTTTTCCCACAAGTGTGTTTGATGCAATGCTTGTTCATCAAATTGTTTATCTAATTGATAGTGATGTGTTAGTAATTTTCGGGGCTTATTGGGGCGAGCAATACCGTACCTTGCAGTTGCTTTTGTCAACCAGGCTTCCAAATCACCACGTTCAGAATTGGTCAATAAAATATAATCACTAAACTGTCCGCGCCAAGTAAGAAAAGAAAAAAAATAACGCCAATTTTTCTTAGGCAACGCCACAATTTCACCTTTAATATCCAGTTTTTCCAATAATGAAAGATACTGTGACTGGACAAATATGGTTATTTGGGCATCGGGGTTTTCTGCTGTTAGTTTTGCCTGTACGGCTCGCAAAATCGGCAACGCCATACAAACATCACCTAACCAATTTGGCAAACGTAATGCGACTTTTTTACCCAATTGTGTTTGCTTAGCTAAAACCACCTACCACCTCAATATTCGCAATTAACTTAATATATTACTAAAGCAAAATATACTATCACAATTTTTGTACAAAGATTGAAAACTCAAGCTAGACGTCATCATTTTTTCACGATATGTAACATCACTAAAATATTGTACAATGATTACTGCGCTTACAAATACTGAATAAGTATATTTCTATATACAATTAGAGACAAAATATTGTGAAAATCAAACTAACTCGCCCAATAATATTTTTCACGGCAATCAGTTTATTAATGAGTCAATCAAATATTACCTTAGCAAAAAATATGGATTATAGGCAAAAGATGCGAAATTTTGTGCAAGAAATAGGTAGTTATGCCAAAAAAATTGATCCCAATTTTATTGTTATTCCCCAAAATGGTGTCAATCTTGTCAGCACTTCAGACGACACTCTTCTACCCGCCGTAGATTATCTCAATGCGATTGACGGTATAGGACAAGAAGATTTGTTTTATGGTTATTATAAAGACAATCAGGCAACACCCCCAGACGCTCATCAATGGTTAAGCGATTTTCTCAGTATCGCTAAAAACAATGGCAAAATAATCATGGTTACTGATTACTGTTCTACGCCCGATAAAATGGACAATTCGTATTCTAAAAACTACATGAAAGGATATCTCTCTTTTGCAGCAAACCATCGAGAATTAGACAATATTCCAGCCTATCCAATACCTATTTATCATGAAAATTCAGATAATATCACCAAGCTACAACATGCAAAAAATTTCCTGTATCTCATATCCCCTGATAACCAATATCCCTCCAAAAAAGCATTTGTAGAAGCGTTAAAAAAGACAAACTATGACCTTGTCATCATAGACTTTTTCCACGACAAAGAAGCACTAACAAAAAACGAGATACAAGCATTAAAACAAAAAGCCAATGGAAAAAGACGGTTAGTTATTGCTTACATGAGTATTGGCGAAGCCGAAGATTATAGGTATTATTGGCAAGACAAATGGTACGTTGGAAATCCAACATTTATTGTGGAACAAAATCCTCAATGGCAGGGTAACTATACCGTTAAATACTGGGATAAAGCATGGCAACGTCTTATCTTTGGCGATGAAAATTCCTACCTAAAAAAAATACTTAATGCAAATTTTGATGGGGTTTATCTTGATATTGTTGATGCATTTGAAGGATTTGAACACTCAGAATGACGGTACACAATCGTTAAATGCGTACCGTCATTCTAGTACGACAATGAAAAATATCTATACGCTTTAAAAACATCCTGTAAACTATTCTTATTTCAATACTATTTTAGTAAGGTTACGCCATGAAAATCGCACAAAAAACTATCATTATCACAGGAGCAAGTGAGGGAATTGGCCGAGCAATTACCCTAAGATTAGCAAAAGAAAAGACAAAACTGGCTTTGATTGCTAGGAACCAAGAAAAGCTTCACGAAGTGGCAAAACAAGCCAAACAGCAAGGGGCAGATAAAGTTGAGATTTATGCTTGTGATATTAGTGATACTCATGCACTAAAAAAAGCCTATCAAACTATTCAAGCAGGTTTTCAACATATTGATATATTAATTAATAATGCAGGAATTTGGCAAAAACAAATGCCCATTGACACTTTATCAGAAAACATAGTGGATAATGTAATTCAAACAAACTTATCAGCTCTTATTCACTTAACTCGATTATGCTTACCCCAATTACGTCAAGCAAATGAGGCGGCAATCATTAACATTGTCTCAAAGTCGGGCGTAATTGCACAAGCGGGACAATCAGTTTACACCGCCAGTAAATATGGCGTAAGAGGTTTTACCGATGTACTGAAAGAAGATCTCAAAAATACTAGTGTAAAAGTTGCCGGTATTTATCAGAGCGGCACTAAAACGCAAATGTTTGCAAAAACCGGTGAAGACATTGACACAAAGAACCTCACCCGCCCCGAAGACTTGGCAGAAGTCGTGGCATTTATGCTACAGCAACCAAAAAATATTTGGTTACATGATGTGCGAGTTGGACGATAAGCTGTCTGTAAAAATTATTTTTGGAAAAACTGTTGATGTTGGGCAATTTCATCACTGCTCAATGGTACTTCGTGAATTTTCACTTTCAATGCAGATTGTGAGCTTTGATTGTCTTTTTGTTCTTGTTTGCTATTTGTCGAAAAACTCAATCCTTCTTGCCCACCCGTCATTGCCAAATAGACGCGAGCCAAAATTTCCGAATCCAGCAACGCGCCGTGAAATTCACGATTGAAATTGGTAATGCCATAACGTTTGGTTAGGGCATCAAGATTAACACGAGCACCTGGATATTTTTTACGTGCCATGGCCAAAGTATCCGTCACTGTACAAATATCAGCAATGCGTTCTTCTCGCTCCAAAAGCTCCAACTCATAATCTAGAAATCCTACGTCAAACGTAGCATTATGAATAATTAACTCAGCCCCTCGCACAAAGTCCAAAAACTCATCAATACAATTCGCCATGACGGGTTTATCTGATAAAAATTCATTGCTCAACCCGTGAACTTCAAATGCACCTTGGTCAACTTCTCTTTCCGGATTCAGATATTGATGATAAGTTTCCCCTGTTAAATCTCGGTCAATCATCTCAACACAGCCAATTTCAATAATACGATGTCCTTCAATAGCAGGCATACCTGTCGTTTCTGTATCCAGAATAATCCGGCGGTTGTTATTTGAAGTCATAGAAATTTTCTCACTGGTTATGGGGAAAAAAGTAAAATACAAAAATGCGGAAACTAACTTTCCGAAACCGAACATTTTAGCATTGACAAAAAATATGTGTTAGCCCGTTTTTCAAAGCACTTACCAATTCAACGCTCAGAATGACGGCACCTAGGAAAGCTCCGCCCCTAACCGCTGTGACAAGTCATTCGCACTTTCACGTAAAGCTTTGCCCAACTCATCAATCATTTCCGGATCGGCATCGGCTTTTTGCATGCTGAGAGCAATACCATAACGTGCTGTTTGGCTATGATCAAAAACGGGAACACCAATACAGTACATACCATCGCGAATTTGCCTGTCATCAATCGAATAACCTCGCTTTCGCGTTTCAGCTAATTCTTTAAGCAAGACTTGACAGCTCTCGGCACTATGTGGGGTTAATGGCGTGTGCCAATACTGTTCCAATAACTGTTTAACAGTGATATCATTTTCGGTACTTAACATCGCCTTGCCCGTCGCCGCAAAGCCAACAGGCAAACGCAACCCCATATGAAAGGTAAATCCCAAACGCGAATTACCATTGTGACAAGCCAAACAAACCACATCACGCCCATCACGACAAGTTAATGTCAAACTATACGCTGATAAAGTCGGACGCGAAGCAATCTCCGTATTGAATAAAGGCACGACATTTTGCTGGACCAAAAATCCATTTGCCCACCGCATAACACGTCCACTAATGGTATAACGTGATTCGGTATTTTTATGTAATAAACCATGCGTAACCAAAGCGACAATCAAACCATGAGCCGAACTGCGAGGTAATTGTAATTCACGGGTAATATCAGCGGCACTGGGTGGCTGCCCACAGGTACTGACAAAGTCTAAAATCGCCGCACTTCGGTCTAAGGCTGGCACATTCGTTTTACAGGTTTTTTCCATATTTCTTTGAGTATCTTTTCCTAAGTGTCAAATACTGCTTGACCCCTGTCTGGGACTGCGTTATTCTTTGTTCTATATTTAGAATTCTGTTCAGTATATCGAACATTTATCAGGAGGTAAAGCTGAAAATGAAACTTAGTAATATGGATTTATTCCGCCAACAATGTCTAATTGCAGGCAAATGGTGTGACGCCGACAATGGCGAAACTAATGATGTTTTTAACCCTGCAACAGGTGAGTTATTAGGTACTGTTCCGATGATGGGAGCAGCGGAAACTCGTCGGGCGATTGAAGCGGCAAAAGCTGCAATGCCTGCTTGGGCCGCCAAGACAGGCAAAGAACGCAGTGTTATTTTACGTCGTTGGCATGCGCTGATTACAGAAAATATGGAAGACTTGGCCATATTGATGACCTGTGAGCAAGGTAAACCGCTTGCTGAAGCTCGAGGTGAAATCCAAAGTGGCTTAGACTACTTAGAATGGTTTGCCGAAGAAGCTAAACGTATTTACGGCGACTACCTCCCCGGACATTTAGCAGATAAACGTTTGATTACGATTAAGCAACCCATCGGCGTTACCGCCGCCATTACGCCATGGAACTTCCCGCATTCAATGATTAGTCGAAAGGCAGCACCTGCACTCGCCGCTGGCTGTCCAATGGTGGTGAAGCCTGCTATGGAAACCCCATACTCAGCTCTGGCTATGGCTGTACTTGCTGAAAAAGCAGGTGTACCAGCGGGTATTTACAGCGTTGTCACAGGTAAATCATCAGCGATTGGTGGTGAGATGACTGCTAGCCCAATCGTTAAAAAACTGAGTTTTACAGGTTCAACGCCCATTGGAAAATTGTTAATGAAACAATGCTCTGATACCGTGAAAAAATTATCTCTAGAACTTGGTGGCAACGCACCATTTATGGTTTTTGATGATGCTGATGTCGATGCAGCTGTCGAAGGAGCAATGGCAAGTAAGTATCGTAATAGCGGCCAAACTTGTGTGTGTGCTAATCGTCTATTCGTACAGGCCGGTGTTTACGACGAATTTGTTGAAAAACTTGCTGAAAAAGTTCGTGCAATAAAAATTGGTAATGGTCTCGATGCAGGCGTTGCTCAAGGTCCCGTTATTAATGATGCTGCCGCTAATAATGCCGAGTCGTTAATTGCCGATGCGAATGCTAAAGGCGCAAAAATCGTCACTGGTGGTAAACGTAAAGAAGCAGGCAAAAATTTCTTTGAGCCAACTATTGTTGCCGATGTGAATGCTGACATGCGTTTAGCTCAAGAAGAAATTTTCGGACCTATTGCACCTGTCTTTAAATTCACCGAAGAAGCCGAAGGCGTTGCCTTAGCAAATGATACCGAATATGGTCTTGCGGGTTATTTCTTCAGTCGTGACATTGGGCGTATTTGGCGTGTTGCTGAAGCATTAGAAGTTGGCATGGTTGGTGTCAATACCGGTATGCTAACGACTGAACTTGCACCGTTTGGTGGTATTAAAGAATCCGGCTTAGGTAGAGAAGGCTCTAAATACGGCATTGACGAGTATGTCGAAACAAAATTTATCTGCTTAGATATTAACTAATAGACAATAAATCAATCATTATTATTGAGGAAAAAAACATGACTAATAAAGATTTACAATCACGTCGCCAAGCAGTGCTTCCCAAAGGGCTGGCCACTGCTTTCCCTATTTTTGCCGATAAAGCTCAAAATACAGAGTTATGGGATGTTGAAGGCAACCGTTACTTGGACTTTATTGGTGGGATTTCTGTACTAAACACGGGACATACTCACCCAAAAGTTGTCGAAGCAGTCACCGAACAAGTAAAAAAATTCTCTCATAGGTGCTGAGGCTTTAGAGAATGCCGTTAAAATCTCGCGTGCTAAAACAGGTCGAGATGCCGTCATTACGTTTGTTGGTGGTTTCCATGGACGCACGCTATTCACACTAGGTATGACTGGAAAAGTTGACCCATACAAAAAACTATTTGGTCCTTTCCCATCAAGTATTTATCACGTTCCCTTCCCTGCCGCAGGCTTAGGAGTGAGTGAAGACGACTCTATCAAAGCCTTGGAAAAACTTTTCAAAGCCGATGTTGATCCAAGTAACGTCGCAGCAATTGTGATAGAGCCTGTACAAGGTGAAGGCGGTTTTTACCCAGTATCTCCTGCTTTTGCCAAACGCTTACGTAAAATTTGTGATGACAACGGTATTATGCTGGTTTGTGACGAAGTTCAAACATGTTTCGGGCGTACTGGTAAACTATTTGCCACAGAACGCTTAGAAATCGAACCTGATTTAATTACAGCGGCCAAATCACTAGCCGGTGGTTACCCACTTTCAGCTGTTATCGGTAAAGCTGAGGTCATGGATGCGCCACTACCGGGTGGTTTAGGTGGAACCTATGCCGGTAGCCCCATAGCTATCGCGGCTGCTTTAGCTGTTTGTGATGTCATTGAAGAGGAAAAGTTACTGGATAGAGCCAATGAGATTGGTCAACAATTTGAGAACATGTTGGCAGATGCCAAGGCGGCGGGCGCTAAGGTTGGCGATGTTCGCATTACAGGCGGCATGATTGCTTTCGATTTAATTGATACGGATGGCAATCCTGATGCCGATGCAACTAAAGCCTTAATTGCTTATGCCTTTGACAAGGGTTTGTTACTTGCCTCATGTGGCCTACACGGTAACAGTATCCGTGTTATGGTACCTTTGACCGTTGAAAAAGCCCACCTTGATGAAGGCATTGCTATTATTAAAGCCGGATTAGTTTAATACTTTCTTTATTCTGCAAGGGCAGCGTTATCTATTAATGAGGTGGCGCTGCCTTTGTGATTATTTAACCAGTAAAAAGCGCAGAATGACGGTACGATTACAAGTAATTATAAAAAACCACCCGTTTGATGGGCCCACAACTTAGCATAAACGCCTTTTTCAGCTAAAAGTTCTTCATGTGTACCTTGCTCAATAATTCGCCCCTCATCAATCACAATTAATCGATCTAAGGCAGCAATCGTTGATAACCGGTGAGCAATTGCAATCACTGTTTTTCCTGACATTAAGTTCAATAAACTTTCTTGGATAGCAGCTTCAACTTCACTATCCAGTGCAGAAGTTGCCTCATCTAAAATTAAAATAGGCGCATTTTTTAGTAACACCCTAGCAATAGCAATACGTTGCCGCTGCCCACCGGAAAGTTTAACACCACGCTCACCCACTTGTGCATCTAAACCTGTATTACCATCAAGGTCAGACAGGTTCCCGATAAACTCATCGGCTTTTGCTTGTTTAATAGCAGCCTGTAACTCTGCCTCAGTAGCGTCAGGACGACCATACAAAATATTATCCCGAACAGAGCGATGCAACAAAGACGTATCCTGTGTCACCATGGCGATATGAGAGCGTAAACTTTCTTGAAAAACTTTAGAGATATCTTGCCCATCAATTAAAATACGCCCGGATTCAATATCATAAAACCTTAGCAGCGTATTCACCAGTGTCGATTTCCCCGCACCACTACGACCAACCAAACCAATACGCTCGCCCGATTTGATATGCAAGTTCAAATCTTTAATAACGGCAATATTTTCTTTATCTTCATCTAAATCCGTGTTTGTTTTATCATAGCTAAAATTGACTTGTTCAAAAGTAATTTCACCTTTTGTAACACTTAATGGCTTTGCATTGTCTTTGTCGGTAACTGTTTGTGGCAGCGATAACATATTCATACCGTCAGTCGCTGTTCCCATATTTTCAAATAAACTACTCACTTCGAACATTAACCACTTCGCCATACCGTTAAGACGCAATGCCATTGCCACACCAACAGCGACAGCACCCGCTCCTACAGACTCCTGAAGCCATAGAAAAATTCCCATAAATGCCACAGAAAAAATTAATAAGTAGTTTAACAAGTCAATAGTAAAAATCAGACCACAGACTAATCGCATTTGCTTGTAAACCGTTTGTAGGAAACCATCCATAGCTTCTTTGGCATAATCCGTTTCCCGTTGTGTATGAGCGAATAATTTAATTGTAGCGATATTGGTATAAGCATCGACAATTCGTCCTGTCATGCTAGAACGAGCATCGGCTTGTAACTCGGATACTTTTTTCAACTTAGGGACAAAATAACGTTGCATTAAAAAGTATAATAAAAACCATACCAACATGGGTATGACTAACCAGACATTGATTTGCATTAACACCACAAGCATAGAAACAAAATACACGGCAATATAAACGAGAACTTCTGTCAATTTTAAGACAGTTTCTCTCACTGCCAGCGAAGTTTGCATCAATTTAGTTGCTACACGTCCTGCAAATTCATTTTGGTAAAAGTCCATACTTTGCCCAAGCAAATAACGATGCATACGCCAACGAATTGCCATGGGAAAATTGCCCATTAATCCCTGAAAATTCAGTAGCGTTGCTAAGGCGTTTAAAATGGGCAAAATAATGAGTAAAACGGCAGCCATAGCAATCAGCGTTGTACTTTCTTCTTGTAAAAAAGTTTTCGTATCGTGCTCCGATAACCAATCAACAAGTTGCCCCATAAAACTAAAGAGAGAGACTTCAAAAATCGCCAGTAAAATATTGAGGATTGCCACGGTCGCAATTGCCGGTAAAAAACCTTTTGCATAAAAACGCATAAAGGCAAATAATCGATCAGGCGGAGGGGCTACTTGAGTTATCTTAGGAAAAGGGATCGTAAGATTTTCAAAAAAAGACAATATTCGTTTTATCACAAATCTACCATAACGTAAGTTATCAAAGCGACATCATAGCTGAATAAACTAGATGAGACAACAGTATCAAAGATTAGTTATAACGCTATTAATTTAATTAATAATAAAAGATATAAATATTTTTTAAAGAACTACTTGACAAAAATCGAAGATATTTGGAAAATCATTGAGTTGACAAATTTGTCAAAATTTATAAGTTTTATTGCATATAACATAGATCTTTGAGGAGAAATTAATGAAAAAACTATTATTAGGCACAATTATCGCTACGTCGATTTCCTTTACCGCCCAAGCAGGTGAAACAATTAAAATTGCCCTAGCTGGGCCAATCACCGGACCTGTTACCCAATACGGCACCATGCAAAATGTCGGAGCTAAAATGGCTATTGAAAAATTAAATGCCGCAGGCGGCATGAATGGAAAACAAATCGAAGCCGTTATTTATGACGATGCCTGTGAGCCCAAGCAAGCCGTAACTGTTGCAAACCAAATTGTAAATGACGGTATTCGTTTCGTTATCGGTCACTTATGCTCTTCTGCGACCATCCCAGCAGCGAAAATTTATGATGAAGAAGGTATCGTGATGATTACTGCGGCATCAACTAGTCCAGAATTATCACAAAAAGGTTATCAAACCATCTTCCGTACTATTGGTCTAGACAGCCAGACTGCTCCAATTGCTGCGAAGTATATTGCTGAAAAAGCTAAACCCCAGAAAATTGCCATCCTACACGACAAACAGCAATATGGACAGGGGCTTGCTGAAGGCGTTCGTAAGGGTTTGAAAGAGCACGGCGTTGATGTTGCTTTCTACGAAGGTGTTAACAAAGGTCAAACAGACTTTTCTGCACTGATTACCAAAATGAAAAAAGAAGGTATCGATTTTGTTTATTGGGGTGGTTACCACCCAGAGTTTAGCTTGATTGTTCGCCAAGGTGCTGATCAAGGTTTTACGCCTCAGTATATGGGTTCTGATGGAATCGCAGGTGGAGAAGTTTTTGCCATTGCCGGCGATGCTGCCAAAGATGTCTTAGTTACTAATACTGCAGATTTTTCGAAAAACCCTGAAAATGCTGACTTGGTAAAGGCCTTCAAGGATAAGAAAGAAGACCCCACCGGGGCATTCGTCATGCCTGCTTATTCAGCCGTTAAAGTCATTGTTGACACAGCTAACGAGCTAAAAACAGAAGATTCAGAAAAAATCGCTGAAGCACTGCACTCAGGAAAAGCCTACAAGACACCAATTGGTGAAATTAGTTTCCAAAAAAATGGTGACTTAAAAGCTTTCCCATTTGCTGTATTCAAGATGAATAAGGATAGCAGAGTTTTAGCTGAATAATAAATTAATATTATTAAAGAAGCGGCACTGTCACTACAGTGTCGCTTTCTTTCGTTTCATCTTGCTCATCTTTTTAAAACTATTAACTACAGAGAGTCATTATGTTTGAACTCCCACAACAAATTATTAACGGACTAACCCTAGGCAGTATTTATGCACTAATTGCCATTGGATATACCATGGTTTACGGTATTATCGGGTTGATAAACTTTGCCCACGGTGAAGTTTATATGGTTGGTGCCTATGTCGGCATTACCACTATTGTCGGTATCCCCATGCTAGGTATTACTGCTGTTCCTCTCATTATTTTAGTGGCTTTTATTGTTAGCATTATTGTCACTAGTAGCTACGGTTTTGCTATTGAGCGAGTTGCTTATAAACCACTACGCGGCAGCCCACGTCTTGTTCCGCTAATTTCTGCCATTGGTATGTCTATTTTTCTACAAAATTTTGTTGCCAATGGACAAAGC
>PDWI01008244.1_pt1 | contig 12334 bp, 10 predicted proteins | sample 1430891 | NCBI WGS metagenome assembly PDWI01 (sample SAMN01162508, study PRJNA174530) | Oral metagenome, whole genome shotgun sequencing project. | biome: Marine environment; feature: Marine mammal; material: Swab sample of the gingival sulcus; isolation source: swab sample of gingival sulcus...
AATAATTTTTCTTGGTATTGTTTTTTTCCTTGCATAAGGAAAGTTATAGAAAAATACACTTCCATAAAAGAGAATAACTTAGATTATCTTGCTTTTTTTTGAGTATATTTACACACGTTGTGCAACACACACAAAACCTATACGCAATACCCTTCGGGCTATTGCGCATAGCCTAAACGATACGTCCATTAAAAAATAAGAAATATGAGATTAATACTATTAATTTTAACTTGCTTGCTAACAATATCACTTCAAGCTCAAACATTTAAAGAATTAGTTCAAAAGGGAAATAAGCTATATGATGAAGGAAAATATCTTGAATCGGCAATGGAATATGATAAAGTCTTTGAATTAGAAAAAGGAAATTCAAACCAATACTATAACGCAGCTTGCTCGTGGGCATTATCTGGAGATACAATTCAATCAATTAAATACTTGAACATGTCGGCAGATAATGGATGGAGAAATTTAAAACACATTAAAAAAGACAAAGATTTAAAAAGTTTACGAACCATACAAGGCTGGAATAAAATATTAGAAAAGGTACAAGCTAATCTTGATGAATATGAAAAGGATTTTGATAAGCCACTAAAAAAGCAATTAGAAGAGATATATGTTCGAGACCAAATGCTCAGACAACTTTACAAAGATGCTGAAGTGAAATTTGGCAAGGAATCTGATGAAATGAAATACTTTTGGAAATTGATGTCTGAACAAGATAGTTTAAATGAAATTGAAGTTATAAATATCATAGATAAAAGAGGTTGGGTTGGAAAAAGTTTAGTTGGTGGACAAGCAAATATGACCTTATGGTTAGTTATTCAACACGCCCCACTTAAAACTCAAGAAAAATATTTACCCTTGATGAAAGCGTCTGTACTAAAAGGAGAATCAAGTGGAAGGCATTTGGCATTGTTGGAAGATAGAATTCAAATGAGAAACGGAAAACCCCAAACATACGGTTCTCAAATAACAACAGACAAAAAAACAGGCGAAAAAATAGTTTACGAAATTTGGGAACCTGAATACGTTAATCAAAGAAGAAAGGAAGTTGGTCTTGGACCAATTGAAGCCTATGTGAAACGTTGGGGAATTGAATGGACTATAGGGCAAAAGCAAAAATGAAAAATGAACCGAGAGCAATTTATATAAACCGTTATAAGCTACTAGGAAAATATGACATACGAGCATTAAAATCAAGTGAGTCCGATTTCTTGGCGGATATGTTATATGAAGCAATTTTCATTCCAGAAGGACACGCTCTTTTACCTAAGGAAATAATCAAGAATCCCTCATTGTCTAAGTATATTGAAAATTGGGGAAAAGACAAATTTGACATTGCTTTAGTTGTTGAAGTAGAGAATAAACTTGTTGGTGCAATTTGGGGACGACTTTTTGCAAATGAGAATAAAGGTTACGGGTATGTTGATAATGAAACCCCAGAACTCAGTATGGCTATTAAAGATAAATATCGTAACCAAGGTTTAGGAACAAAGTTGATTAATACAATTATTATTGAATATGATAAAGTTGGAGTAAAGTTTGTGTCGCTGAGTGTTAACAAGGCGAATAAAGCATTAAATCTTTACAAAAGAATCGGATTTGAGACTGTGGAAGAAACAGAAACATCTTTGACAATGAGAAAAAGAATATGCTAAGGGTTTACAACAAAGGTAATTGTTGTACAACACCAAAAAAAAGAGACGAAGTGCTATTGAACCAATATTCGGAAACTTGAAAAAGGATAATTTCTTTGATAGAAATATGCTTAAAGGTAAAGATGGTGATCATATAAATGCGTTTGCGGGTTTAACTTAAGAAAACTTTACAATGTGCTCTTATGTCAATTTTTCAATAACCTCAAATTTTTTTTTATCACTAAATTCACCTTCTCAGTAGCGACTAATTATATTGAAAATAAATATTATTATATGTAACTTTTAGGTTATTATTTTTAACAAAAAGAACCATATAAGGTAGGTGATAAAATTGGTTGGAATTAATATTTCTGAAAATGAAAATATTGATAGAGCTCTAAAGAGATTTAAGAAAAAATACGAAAGATCAGGAGTTTTGAAAGAATATAAGAAAAGAACTTTCTTTACAAAGCCTTCTGTTGAAAAACGTATGGAAAAAATTAAAGCGAAAAGAAGAGCTTACAAAGATAATTTAAGAGCGAAAAGATAATTTAGAATCCAGCTTTAAGCTTTACTCAGATTTTTAAAAAAGCCTTGCATTTTTTAAGCAAGGCTTTTTGTCAAAAGTTTAAGGAATCCAAAATGGATTCCTTATTTATTTTAATTGCTCAAAAATAATTCTCAATACTTTTTTTCTACTTTCCCAACTATTCTTACTCTGTTTAATTAACAAAAAATAAAATCAATTTTATAATACATTTCTATTTCTATAATATTACTTTTTAAAAATCTTTTCATTCAATTAACTATATTACATTTATATTTTTAGGGAAAAATGTTAGAAAGAATATATTTAACGGGATTTATGACTAGTGGCAAAAGTACTTTAGGTAGTATTCTTGCTAATATTTTAGGATGGAATTTTTACGATCTTGATAAAGAGCTAGAATTTGATGAGAAACAAAAAGTAACAGAGATCTTTGAAACCAAAGGTGAATCTTATTTTCGTAAAATAGAGTCAGAAAAACTTCGTACCCTCTCCAAAGAAAAAAATCTAATTATTTCACTTGGTGGTGGAACAATTATTAATAATGATAACGTAAAATTTATAACTAATTCAGGAAAACTAATTTACCTACGAGTAGATCCCGAAATTATTTATACAAGAATTAAGAAAAAAACAGATCGTCCACTTTTTAAAGAATTTGTTCTTTCAGAAAATTCCAAAGAGAACTTTCTTATAAAAATAAAAACAATGCTAGCAGAAAGAGAACCTTATTATTACAAAGCTGATTTGGTCTTTGATGTTGATAATTCTCCCATTGGACTAACTGTTGATAAATTAGCTAAAACAATAAATAGAATAATTAAGAATGAAAATAAGAATAAACATACCAAACAATGAGTATAATGTTTATTTGGGTGAAAATATATTCTCCCAGCTACCAAAATATTTATTAAAAGAAAAAATTACTGGAAATATTCTTTTGGTAATTGATAGCAATGTAAGAAAACTATACTCTAATTTAATTACCGATACTTTAGGAAAGCAGAATACAAAGGTTAAAAGCATAACCATCCATGCAACAGAAAAAAATAAATCATTTGAAACTCTACAAAAAATTCACTCTATATTAATAAAAAATAACTTTGGTAGAGATTCAATTATTATTGCAATTGGAGGTGGAATTATTGGAGATATTGCCGGATTTTCTGCTTCTACTTATATGCGTGGAATAAAATATGTTCAAGTACCAACAACATTATTAGCTTCTGTAGATAGTTCCGTAGGCGGAAAAACGGGAATTAATTTTGGCAATACAAAAAATGTTATTGGTTCATTTTATCAACCTGAATTAGTTTTAATAGATACAAACTTTTTTCTAACTCTTAATGAAGATGAACGACTTTGCGGTTTAGGAGAAATAATTAAATATGCATTTTTGATAAATGCTAAATTCTATAATTATATAAAAAATAATTTTGTCGGAATACTAAATAACGATCCTAAAATTATTGCTAAAGTTATTAAGGAATCTGTAACATTTAAAGGTAATGTTGTAGAAGTAGATGAAAAAGAAAATGGAGTAAGAAAAGTTTTAAATTTAGGGCACACATTTGCCCATGCATTTGAAGTTGAACAAAATCATAAAATAAAACATGGGCAAGCAGTTATTGTAGGAATAACAAGTGCATTATATCTTTCAAAATCATTAAGTTTTATGTCATCTAAAGATTTTAACAAATATTTAGATTTCTTAGTATTGTTTTCTTCAACCATAAAACTAAAAAATCCAGATAAAAATCTTCTTTATAAATTAATGTTAAGAGACAAAAAAAATAGACAGAACGAAATTAAGTTTGTTTTACTTAAAGAGATCGGAGAACTTATTACCAATGTCCCGGTACAGAAAAAATTAGTAACTAATGCATTAACAGAAACAATCAACCATTTCAGTTAGATGATAAGAATATTTTTTATTACTCTATTTTTTTGTTCTTACATAAATCTTTTCGCTTCTTTTGAAACAGAAAGAGAAACCAGAGCTGTTTGGCTTACAACAAATTTTCAACTCGATTGGCCTCCAAATACTTTGGATGAAAATGCTCAGAAAAAAAGTTTAGAAGAAATTTTTAAATATTTAAATTCCCAACACTTCAACACCCTCTATTTTCAAGTTAGAAGCAATGGAACTATAATTTATAATTCCGAAATTGAGCCTTTTTCACCTTACTTTACAGGCGAAGTAGGAATTAGACCAAATTATGATCCGCTGCAATACGCAATTGAATTAGGGAAAAAATACAATATTGAAGTACATGCTTGGGTAAACATGATAAGATGTTTCTCAGGTTCAAATGATAGTGTTCTTAAGCATCCTGCTCATCTAAGAAATAGTCACCCAGATTGGACAGTAAGGATTATTGATAATGAAGGAAAATTATCATATTGGTTAAACCCTGGTTATTCTGAAGTACAAAATTATCTTGTAAATATACTAATTGAACTTTCTAGCAAATACGACATTGATGGAATTCATTTAGATTTTTTCAGATACCCTGGTAAAGAATTTAATGATGATAAATCCTTTAGAGCTTTGGGCAATGGTCTTTCGCTTTATGATTGGAGAAGAAATAACATTACAACAATACTCAAAAAATTTAGAGAAAAAGTTAGTCCCCGTAATCCCTACTTAAAAGTAGGGGCAACTCCAATTGGTATTAGAAAAAATATGGACGGATTAAATGGCTTCGATGGATATTCTGATGTATTTCAGGATACAGAAAAATGGCTTAGAGATGGATTGGTAGATTATTTAGCACCTCAAATTTATTGGAAGAATCCTAGATTTGAAACTATCGCAAAAAACTGGGTAAATAAATCTCATAACAAAAATATTGTTTTAGGATTAGCCGCTTATAAAAATTATTCTAAATCAGAATTAGATAAAATGATTAGCACTTCCAGAAAAATTGGAGCTTCCGGTGTATCATTTTTTAGATATAAAAATATCATTCCTAATTCCGATAAATTTTTCCATTCAAAAGCATTTCCTGAACAAATGGATTGGAAAAAACAAAATAAAAACTTTGGGAAAAATGATATATTTGCAAAATACGGAATATTGTCAGAAAACGAAATAATGATTACCTGGATTGAACAAAACAAAAGAAGAGTAAATGAGTTTAGATCATTTGTACTACTAAATAATACTAAACCTATAAAACTGATTGCTCTTGATAAGAACAAAGTAAAATTGAGATTTAATAATCCAACCAAACTTAAATATAATTATAAGATTGGAAAGTTAAACAAGTTATGGAACAATATTGTTGAATCAAATAATATAGAAGTACAAGTTCCATTTCTAAAACAATTAAAAGAAGATTCAAAACAAAATTCAAATTTAATTCTATATAAACTAAATGAAGAAAATTCATTATTGGCAATAAGTTCTAATCAGAAACAAAAAGTACTTATCAACATAATAAGCAAAGAAAATTTGAGTCATCACAAACTAATAGAACTAAAATTAGGGTTAAATTTATATAGAATAGATCAGACCGTTAAGAGTATAAAAAAAATAATTGTTACTTATAGTTCAAATAATAAAAAAGAAGAGTTAAATTTTTATTAGTGTATAATCATGAACTAATCAAAAAGAACTAAAATTTTGAGCAAAGTGAAATATCTAAAATTAGTTCTTTTAGATTGAAATTCTTCACTTTGCTCAAAATATTTTACATAACAAATAATATTAAAAAGTATAGCTTATTGTTCTAGTTAAGCCGGTTTCTACTATTTTTATAGTAACAACATCATGTACATCTTCACCTCCACCCGGAATAAAAAATGTAGCTAGACCATCTGAGTTTGTTAGCTTAGTTTCTTCATCAGTATAATCATCTGTACCAACAATACTAAAGAATATTTCTACATTAGAAGCTTTTGGGTTTACTCTTGCATACACAGTAACACCTACACCCGGGGCAGGATCTGACGGAGAAGCCCACACAGAAAGGGCATAATTACCTTTATCATGTTCACCTTCTGGATCTGTTGAAATAACTATAATTGTTCCCATACCGTCTTCAATACTTATTTCAACTTTATCCGAGTTACCCTCTCCATCAAAAGTTGTAAATATCCATTCCCCTGCACCAACCAATATATCAATAACATCATCAACAAGACTATCATCATCTTTAGGGTCTACACTAATTACAACACTAGGACCATTTCCATCATCATTTTTCTTTTCAGCTATAGCTATATCAGCTTTAGATCCTTTCTCATCTGAATCAAGTAATTTTCCAATTCCATAATCTAATCCTTTTTTTACCCATTCTGCTGGATCATCAGAACCAAAGGTATAATCTGAAATAAACTTTATAGCATTAGAAGCATTTTCGCTTAAAGCTCCTTCATCAACAGCCCCATCTATATCTATAAAACTACCTATTTTGTCTGCAATAGCATCTTTCACTTCATCTTTTAATGCTCCAGTAGGATCAGTATAAATTTTTACAACTTTCTTTCTATACTCATCGGCTTTTTCAACCATATCCATACCTTCGCCAAGAGGTGTAACTGTTTTTGTTACCTCAATCATTAATTTTGCACCTTTTTCAACACCTTCGGCACCTTCTTTATGAACTATTTTTTGTATAGTTAAATCTTTTTCTTGAGCTAAATACGGGAACTCAGAATCCGTATTATGATAAAAATCATTATACATCTGAGAAGCTTGATTATCATAATCACCTTTTTCCAGTTTATCCCAAAAGTCTTTTTCACTAGAAGATTTCTTTTTCCAATCACTTCTTAATGAATTATACAGTTTTGTTCTTTCACTTTCGCTCATATTAGAAGCTACAGTTAAAATTCTATTTCTTGATCTTTTTGAAGAACCTGAAATCCAACCAAAAAAACTGCTAAGTGCACTTCCAAGACCATTTGTAGAAGAAATATTTCCGGCTTTGTTTAAAGATTGTTTAAAAAGATTATTGGCAGCTTTAGTTACATTATCTTCATATCCTTGGAGCATCGCTAATTTCGCATAAATATCATCAATTTCTTCATAGGTAAGATCATCATCTTGGAAAAACTTTTTAGTATAGTTATCAGAAAAGGCACTTAAAATATCATAAGTAACAGATTGTTTAACAGCAGCAAATTCAGTAATTATTTCGGCATCAATTCTTTTAAGGGTACTTGGTTTTAGCTCATCTGGACTTGTTCCATTATCATCATCACAGTTTGTTAAAAATATACTCGTAAATATTATTGTAATAATAATTGATAAAAGTTTTAAGGAATGACCTGATTCTTGTGTTTTCATTTTGAGACTCTATATTTTATTTGAGAAATTCCACAGATAAAATATTACAATTATATATTCCAAGTAATCAGAATATGTAATTATGTTTTACGATACTTAATTATCGTAAAATAAAATTTGCAGTTTATTATAAATAGAAGGTTATATAAGAATAAGTCAAGTAAATTTTGAACTACTTTAGATAACTTCTTAGGAACTTACCGGTTACAGATTTATCATTTTCAACAATTTCTTCGGGAATACCAACTGCTATAATTTCTCCACCATTAACGCCGGCATCCGGTCCTAAATCTATTATGTAATCTGCACATTTAATAACATCTAAATTATGCTCAATAATTACAACTGAATTATTTTTTTCTACAAGCACTTTAAAACAGTTCAATAGCTTATTAATATCATCAAAATGTAAACCTGTTGTAGGTTCATCAAAAATGAAAAGAGTATGTTTATTTTTTCTTTGAGAAATTAAATGTTTAGCTAATTTTATTCTTTGTGCTTCACCACCGGAAAGTGTATTAGAGGGTTGTCCTAAATGAATATATCCTAAACCAACATCTTCTAAAACTTGTAAATAATATTGAAGCCGGTCATGCCCTTTAAAAAATTCGAGTGCTTCGGTTACTGTAAAATTAAGTACATCAACTATATTTTTTCCACGATACGTAACTTCTCTAACTTCCTTTTTAAATCTAGTACCTTTACAATCGTCACATTTCAAATAAAGATCTGCTAAAAATTGCATTTCCACTTTAACAAATCCTTCACCCTGGCAAGTTTGGCATCTTCCTCCATCAACATTAAAGGAAAAATATCCGGGTCTATATCCTCTAATTCTTGCTTGAGGTGTAGTAGAAAATATCTCTCTAATTATTTCATATCCTTTAACATAACTAATTGGATTGGACCTTGGTGATTTACCAATTGGAGATTGATCAACAATTTCTATTTCTTCAATTGTAACGGTTCCTTCCAAAGATTCGAATTTACCCATATTAGTAGCTGGTTTTCCTAGAGCTTTTGCAACGCCACCATACAAAATATTATGAACAAGTGTAGATTTTCCGGAACCACTTACTCCCGTAACAACAACAAATTTATGTAATGGAATATCAATATCAATATTTTTAAGATTGTGTTCCCTTGCACCTTTTATTTTTATACTTCTTTCGCTTTCTATAATTCTTTCTTCAGGCAATGGAATGGATTTTTTACCTGAAAGATATTGCCCAGTAAGAGATTTAGAGTTTTTCTTAATCTCATCAAAAGTTCCAACAGCTACAATTTCGCCGCCATTTACTCCGGCTTTAGGTCCAATATCGTAAATTAAATCAGCTTCTTCCATCATTTCAGTATCGTGCTCAACTACTAAAACTGAATTTCCAATATCTCTTAAAGACTTTAAAATATTTATTAGTTTTCTATTATCTCTTGGATGTAAACCAATACTAGGTTCATCCAAGACATAAAGAGTGCCAATAAGTGCCGAACCCAAAGAAGTAGCTAAATTAATTCTTTGTGTTTCCCCGCCTGAAAGTGTACTGCTAAGTCGATCTAATGTTAAATAACCAAGACCAACATCATTTAAAAACTTTAGGCGCTTATTAATTTCTTTTAAAATACTGCTAGCAATTTGATTTTCGTAATCGGTTACTTTTAATTCTTTAAAGAATTCATACAATTTATCAATTGGAAGTTGAACCAAGTCAAAAATTGATTTAAAATTAATTTTAACCTGCATTGCTTCTCTTCTTAATCGAGAACCTTTACATGCGGCACAAGTAGTATAACCTCTATACTTACTCAGCAATATTCTTATGTGCATTTTGTAAGTTTTACTTTCTAGTTTTTTGAAAAACTTATCAATTCCAATAAATTTGTCAACCCCTCTAAAGATTTTATTTTTTTGAACTTCAGTCAATTTTAAATAAGGAACATCAATTGGAATATTATTGTCTTTTGCAACTCTTATTAAATCTCTTAAATGTTTGCTAAATTTTTGAGTACGCCAAGGAGCAATTGCACCTTCTAAAATGGAAAGATTTTCGTTCGGGATTACTCTTTCTAAATCAATTCCAATTGTTTTACCAAAGCCTTGGCAAACAGGACATGCACCAAAAGGATTGTTAAACGAAAAGAATCTTGTTTCCGGTTCATTGTATTTTACACCGCAACATTCATAAGAATTATTAAAATGATTAATTTCTTTAGTATCAGGGTTTATAAGTACTAACTTACCTTCGCCTTCTTTAAATGTTACTTCTAACGAATCAGCAAGCTTTTCTCTAATACTTCCTTTTTTTACTTTAAATCGATCGATTACAACATAAATATCTTTTTTACTTCTTGGTAATTTTTCAGCAGTATTTAGATCTATTACATCTTTCTTATGAAATATTCTATGGAAGCCCTTTTTCTTAAGTAAAGCAATTTCTTCTGCTACATTTCTTCCTTTATGTTGATGAATTGGGAAACCTAAATAATATTTTGTTCCTTCCTCTTTTTCTTCCAGCCAATTAGAAATAGTTCCAACAGTATCTTTTTTTACAATACTACCACAATCGAAACAATAAGTAATACCAATTCTTGCAAAAAGAAGTCTTAAATAATCATAAATTTCTGTGGAAGTTCCTACAGTTGATCTTGGATTTTTTGTCCCCTTTTTTTGTTCAATTGCAACTGCTGGCGAAATGCCATAAATAAAATCAACATCAGGTTTATTCATTCTTTCCAAAAATTGACGTGCATAAGATGAGAGACTTTCTACAAATCTTCTTTGACCTTCAGCATAGATTGTATCAAAAACCAAGGAGGATTTTCCACTCCCACTAACTCCGGTAAAAACTACTAATTTATTTTTAGGAATTTCAAGGTCTATATTCTTAAGATTATGCTCTTTAGCACCTTTGATTGTTATTGTATTTTGGGAATTTTTATACAAGGTTGTTACACTCTAACTTTTTGAAATTATGAATTACAATCTTGAAAGATAATAATTTTTGTGAAGAAAACAGATAGGAAATATTTAATAAATCTTATCAGCCAAAACAATTTCTTATTTGGACTGGTTTAATAATTATTTGAGTAATAACATATTTTTAATTTTTACAAAGCTCTCGCTCTTTATTTTGTAGAAATACATTCCACTTGGTAGATTATTTCCATTAAAATTAACGAGACTGAAAAATATTTTGTTTTAATTTAATCTTTACTTATAAATTTCTTTTTATTTAAATTTACTAATTAACAAATAAACAAGAATTATGAGAACAATAACTGAATTTATTGAAACCTTGTTAGGTCTAAATTTTGAAACGCAAGAAAAACTATTTGAGTCTTTAGTCGTTTTTATTGCGGTCTTTATAGTTAATAAACTATTTAAAAAAATAGCTTTTGATAAAATCGAAGATTATACACTTCGATATCAATGGCAAAAAATGTTTAAATATATAACCGTTATTTTAGCAATAATATTGCTTACAAAAATTTGGTTTGGAGCATTTGAATCATTAGGAACGTATCTTGGATTGGTCTCTGCTGGTTTAGCAATTGCATTTAAAGATCTTTTGGTAAATCTTGCTGGCTGGATTTTTATTATGCTAAGAAAACCATTAAAAGTTGGCGATAGAATACAAATAGATGAAGTAATTGGTGATGTTATTGATGTTAGAATTTTTCAGTTTTCTTTAATTGAAGTTGGTAATTGGGTAGATGCAGATCAAAGTACAGGACGCATTATTCATATTCCTAATGGAATTGTTTTTAATAAATGGCAGGCAAATTATACTACCGGATTTGAATATATTTGGAATGAAATTCCAGTTCTTGTAACTTTTGAAAGTGATTGGAAAAGAGCAAAGAAAATATTATTAGATGTTGTTAATAAACATTCAGTTAATTTAGATGAAAAAGCTGAACAACAAATTAAACAAGCAGCAAAGAAATTTTTAATTTTTTACAATAATCTAACTCCTATTGTCTATACTTCGGTAAAGGATAGTGGAATAATGCTTACTATTAGATATTTATGTCATGTACGTAAAGGTAGAGCAACTGGAGAACTTATCTGGGAAGAAATATTAGACGAATTTGCAAAAATTAAAAATATTGATTTTGCATACCCAACCCAAAGATTTTATAATAACTTAACGGAAGGTAAAGAGGCAATCAAACCCTTAAATACATAGTATTTTTAATACACTATTTTTTACATTTATTTTTCCTATAAAAAATAATAAATTAAAAAAGACTAATATATCATTTTATAATATGACTGTAATTTTTTCTAAAAAATGCGAATTGTCTCTTCAGGCTGTTTTGTTTCTTTCAACAAAAAGAGAGCAAGTAATCTTTAATTCCCAAGAGATTTCTGAAGAATTAAAAGTTCCCAAAGAGTTTGTATCCAAAATGTTACAAACTTTAACGGATAGTGGAATAGTTGGATCTAAGAAAGGAAAAAATGGAGGATTTTATTTAGCGCGTCATCCAAATAAAATAAAACTTATAGAAATTGTTGAAGCTATTGATGGCTTAAGTGTGTTTAATAATTGTGTACTTGGTTTTCCTGATTGTAGCTGTGAGAATCCTTGTCCTGTTCATGATAAATGGGATAAGATAAGATCTGAAGCTTTTAAAATGTTAAATGAGGAAACAATTGAACAATTTCAGGAAGCAACATTAAAAAAAATAACTAGTTTGCAGTAATAATTATTTATGATTTAATATTGATACAATATTTTTTGATTCATTCTCTAAGGTAGTGAAAAGAATTTTGTGTAAATGGTTAAAGAAAGAATAAAGGCTAATCTGAGTGAAGCGTAGCGGAACTCAGCTTAGCCTTAAAAGAAATCGATG